>OHTF01000219.1_pt1 | contig 27297 bp, 15 predicted proteins | sample 1578811 | NCBI WGS metagenome assembly OHTF01 (sample SAMEA3879571, study PRJEB24766) | human gut metagenome | biome: human-associated habitat; feature: feces | place: USA | collected 1985/1987
CAGTAGTAGTCATACCTTTCGATTTGAATATTTTTTCCATGTATACAGGGGTTATTTATAAACTGCCTGCAAGTTAATAAAAACCTCTCTTATCTGCACAAAACAATTATCCTTTCTTTGTCTTTTTCACCGTACGCTTCATCTTTAAGGCATATAAATTCAGCTCTATCGAAGATTCGGTTTCTGTTGTATCCCCTTTCTCTTCTACAGACAATAATTCGTGAAGTAACTCACTGCTGCGTTGAGTCAATGTTTTCTGTTTACCTTCATCTGTTTCTGTTGACAAGATATTTAGATTGCGGGAGAGTTCTCTTAAATGGGCAAAAGATTCTATAATGGCAAGAGTCGTAGCCGTAGCCCGAGGACTTTTCAAAACGGTGGCAAGCATATAAAGCCCTTTTTCGGTAAATGCTTTAGGTTCTACGGGAGAATGTTTCAAACTACTGAACCGGTCGAAATTTTCGACCAGTTGCTGTTTTTCAGATACTTGCAACGAAAACATATAACCATTTGGGAATTTGTCCCGATTGTTTTTTACTGCTTCATTAATTCGTTTGGTTTCTACGCCATAAAGCTTAGCTACATCCCGGTCTATCAGTACTTTCTCACCCCTCAACTCAATTATAAGTTCTTTTACCTCACTTTCGTGAATGATTTCTTTATTGTTTTCCATCCTATTCTATTTAAAAATGCAGAAAGTTACACTTTTAATTTCATACTTGCATTATCTATTTCGTTTATTCTTCACGAAAAAAATAGTAAAAACAAGAGCAAAAGGTACAATGAATAAAGGTTTTTCGTAGCTTTGCACCCATAAAGCATATTATCATGGTTAAAAAATTCGATTTCCTTGTTATCGGCTCAGGACTTGCCGGAATGAGCTTCGCACTGAAAGTAGCTCACAAAGGTAAAGTCGCCCTGATTTGTAAAGCAGGACTGGAAGAAGCCAATACCTATTTTGCTCAGGGAGGTATAGCATCTGTTACCAACTTGAAAGTAGACAATTTCGAGAAACACATTGAAGACACGATGATTGCCGGCGATTGGATCAGTGACCGCGCGGCTGTAGAAAAAGTAGTGCGAGAAGCACCTGCACAAATCCAGGAACTGATAAAATGGGGAGTGGATTTTGATAAAAAAGAGGATGGAGAATTCGACCTCCACAAAGAAGGAGGCCATTCCGAGTTCCGTATCCTGCACCACAAAGACAATACAGGAGCTGAAATACAAACCAGCCTGATAGAAGCGGTAAAAGCTCATCCCAATATTACCATATTTACAGATCACTATGCGGTAGAAATCATTACCCAGCATCATTTGGGAATTATCGTCACCCGCCATACACCAGGCATCAAATGTTTCGGTGCTTACGTATTGAATGAGAAAACAGGAGAAGTGGATACGTTCCTGTCCAAAGTAACTGTAATGGCAACAGGCGGATGCGAAGCGGTATACCGCAATACAACCAATCCACTGGTAGCTACGGGAGACGGCATTGCTATGGTGTACCGTGCCAAAGGAGCAGTAAAGGACATGGAATTTATACAATTCCATCCCACCGCCCTCTTTCATCCGGGAGACCGTCCCAGTTTCCTCATCACCGAAGCCATGCGCGGTTACGGTGCTGTCTTAAAGAATCAAAGTGGCGAAGAATTCATGCAAAAATATGATCCACGCCTGTCATTGGCCCCACGTGATATCGTAGCACGTGCCATTGATAACGAAATGAAGCAGCGCGGTGAAGATCATGTATATCTGGATGTGACGCATAAAGATCCGGAAGAAACAAAAAAACATTTCCCCAATATTTATAAAAAATGCCTCAGCCTAGGCATTGATATTACTAAGGACTATATTCCTGTGGCTCCGGCTGCTCATTATCTGTGCGGAGGTATCAAAGTCGATCTGGACGGACAGAGCAGCATCAACCGTTTGTATGCTATCGGCGAATGTTCATGTACCGGTCTGCACGGAGGTAACCGTCTGGCTTCCAATTCGCTGATAGAAGCAGTGGTTTATGCGGACGCGGCAGCCAAACATGCACTAAATGTACTCGACCGGTATGACTTCAATGAGGATATCCCCGAATGGAACGATGAAGGAACCATGAACAATGAAGAACGGGTACTGATAACCCAAAGCATGAAAGAGGTGAACCAGATTATGGAAGCTTATGTAGGTATTGTGCGCAGTAATACGCGATTAATCCGTGCTTGGAACCGATTGGATATTTTATATGAAGAAACCGAGCGCCTTTTCAAACGCTGTAAGGCTTCACGCGAACTTTGCGAACTGCGTAACATGATTAACATCGGGTATTTGATCACCCGTCAGGCAATGGAACGGAAAGAGAGTCGCGGACTGCATTATACGATTGACTATCCACATGCCGCGGCAGAGAAGAAATAAGAAACTGATTTCAGAATCCACCAAGAGGGTGTGCCAAAAGGTCTAAATAATAAACATGGCTTTTGGCACGCCCTTTTTTTCGACCCAGTAGAAATCTAGCGGGGAGTAATAAAGAATTTTCTTTCAAGCGCATAACTTACCTTGAACATCTTCTTTCTATTAAAAACTTTATTTCCTTTGTTCCTTCAGGAAGAATAGACTATCTTTGTTGTATTGGCATCCGGATACGAACTAAAGACAACAGAAGCAATGATGGAAAATATAAAAGAAATCCCCTATGGCATTGCCAACTTCGTGGAAGTGGCAGAGCAGAACATGTACTATGTAGATAAAACCATGTATCTGCCTTTGCTGGAAAAACAGCCCCGGAACCTGTTCTTTATCCGTCCCCGCCGCTTCGGCAAGAGTATCTTTTTGAGTATGCTGCGTGCGTATTATGACATAGCACAAAAAGAAAAGTTCCAGAAACGCTTCGGCAATCTATGGATAGGCAGCCGCCCCACCCCCCTGCAAGGAAAATTTCAGGTGGTGTATCTTGATTTCTCGCGCGCCAGTGGCGGAAGCGGTTCACTGGAAGAAAATTTCAATAACTATTGCGGCATGGTGATGGACCTGTTCGGCAAAGTGTATGAGCCTTATTATTTTCCCGGATTTGCACAAAAGATGGAAGAACAGCCCGACTTTGTCAGCAAGTTGAACTACCTGAACCTGCATGCGGCTGAATCCGGAATGAGACTTTACCTCATCATCGACGAATACGATAACTTTACCAACATCGTTCTGAACGAGCAGGGAAAAGACATTTATCATGCCCTGACCCATGCCAGCGGATTCTACCGTGAAATATTCAAGAAATTCAAAGGCATGTTCGAGCGCATCTTCATGACCGGCGTCAGCCCCGTCACCTTGGACGACCTGACCAGCGGATTCAACATCGGCTGGAATATCAGTACCGACTACCAGTTCAACATGATGCTGGGATTCAGCGAAACGGACGTGCGCACCATGTTCCAATATTATAAGGATGCCGGACAGCTCCCGATCGACGCGGACATCGAAGCAATGATCCGGGAGATGAAACCGTGGTATAATAATTACTGTTTCGCAGAAGAAAGCCTGGAACGCGACCCGAAAATGTTCAATTGCGACATGGTACTTTACTACCTGCGCAATTACATCACGCTGGGCAAATCTCCTAAAGAGATGATAGATCCCAACACCCGTACGGACTACAACAAAATGAAGAAACTAATCCAGCTGGACAAGCTGGACGGCAACCGCAAGGGCGTATTACGTAAAATCACCGAAGAAGGGCAAATTATCACCAACCTGATCACCACCTTCCCGGCCAAGGAAATCGCCAAACCCGAAATCTTCCCCAGCCTGCTCTTCTATTATGGCATGTTGACCATCACTGCCACACGCGGCAGCCGCTTGGTATTGAGTATCCCCAACTATAATGTGCGCAAACAGTATTACGAATTCATGCTGGAGGAGTACCAGGACAAACGCCATATCAACCTGAACAATTTGATGGACCTGTTCGATGAAATGGCTTACGAAGGCCATTGGCGCGAAACACTGGAATTCATTGCCCATGCCTACAAGGAAAATTCATCTGTACGCAGTGCCATGGAAGGCGAGCGAAATATACAGGGTTTCTTCACCGCCTACCTCAGCGTAAACGCTTATTACCTGATGGCTCCGGAAATGGAACTGAGCCACGGTTACTGCGACCTCTTCCTCATGCCGGACCTGATGCGCTACGAGGTGAAGCATAGCTATATTCTTGAACTGAAATATCTGTCGGTGAAGGACACGGAAGAGAAAACCCGGACGCAATGGCAGGAAGCGGTGAAACAGATTAACGAATATGCTGCCGCACCCCGGGTATGGCAGTTGGTGCAGAACACGAAGCTGCACTGTATTATCATACAGTTCCGGGGATGGGAGCTGGAGCGGATGGAAGAAGTGTAGGCCTCCTGTTCAAAACAACATGACAGTACAGATGAAAATTCATACAGGAAGTCAATTCACATTCAGAATCACTCTTTTATAAGACTTTAGATTAGGCGTTCCATTATCTGTAAGTTCAAGTATCAAATGTAACTGTTTGCCCGGATTATCCGGTACAATTATCTCCGTCCTCTTCTCATCGACGTGCTTTATAGCCACCTTTGTTTGCACACTGCCTGCTTCCCGATATTGCCACCATTGGTAAGACAATGAATTTTTATCAGGGTCAAATGAAGGAGAGGCATCCAGTATTATTTTTTCTCCCGGCCGGACTGTGCGTACACTTTCTCCCAATATCCGGGCAACAGGTTGATGATTTGCCTTTGAATATTCATCAGCCACGCACCAGTCGGCACGAGCCGCCCAGTCATTTTGTATAGCAGGCAACCAACGCTGGAAAGTATAATGCGAATCCGGCACACCGTTTTTCAAATCATTCCCATCTTGCATGTGATTGCCATTTTTATACTCCGGGCGTCCTCCCCATCCTCCTAATGTATAGTCTGTATGCTGTTCAAGTCCATTACGTATAAGAGGCATAAAAGAAGGAGTATCCCCCTCACTGGTATATTCCTGAGGATAGGCGGCACACAGTGGTCCGTGCCCATTCTTAATATGGTCAGCCAACCAAGGTTTATCCATGATCTGTTGCAACTCTTTTGAATTTTTACTAAGTCTGTTCTTAAAATAATAATCCACACTCATGTAATCCCATACATATCTCCATCCTCCATCATGATCCGGTGCGCCCGATTCATAAATAATGATTTCAGGAAGATTCTGTTCTATCCATTTTCCACCGCCGTCCTGATACCAAATACAATATAATCTGGCTTTTGATACCGCTTTTGCCCATTCTGCAGCAGAATATTTCTGCTTGATCTGCCATAAGGCATTGGCCTGGGTGTTGGCTCCACCCCATGCTAAAATATGAACAGGCCTCGGATCAGAATCAAGCAATGTCCTTATGATGAGCTGTGCCCCCTCGCTATCAGACAGTAAAGGAGGCAATTTATGCAAGTCCTCTCTGTTCTCATTACCAACCGCCAAGACACTTAGCAGATATTCAGCATCGGGATAATCGGGATTATGTTTCCTCAAATTAGGCAGACATTCCGCATATTTGGCAATTTGTGATTCGATCCATTTATCTTTACTATGTCCGTCTTTCTGTACCCCATTGACTTGAACAATGCCTGCGACATCATAATCAGAAGAATACATAAGAAAACGAATCATAGAACTTTGATCGTCAATCTCACCATCCGTAGTGACAATAACCCGGGGCTTCTCCTGCTGTCGGGCAACAGCAGATAACATTGACACAAACAAAAAAACAATACAGCATAAAACAGGGGGCATTTTCATATTACAAACTGTTAAATTAGTAGGCCAACACATTCCAAAGATCTCTGATACGTTGTTCGGGGTCCCATTTGCCATTGAATGTCCACTTGGCGGTAACGCCATAAAACTCCGGAGCATTCTCCGCCTCCTTTAAATTATCGTTTAACCAGCCACTATGCCCTCCTTCACGGGTACAACCATAATAATAGGTACGTAGCCCCCACGGACAGGGATCAAGCACTTTATCCGAATAAGCATAATGAATATTCCCGTCAAGCACATTCTTCGACATTTTACATTTGATGAGATAAAACTGGGAATCATGATGATAGCGTCCTAAAAGTGTCGGTGTCTTAGCATCAAATGAAGAATTGGTAATAACCAGTTTCTTGTTCTTGTCACCTCGTCCGTCATGCCAAATCATGGCACGGCTATCACCATAAAAATGGCAGCGTGTGGCATAGCACCATCCGCGAGGACAAAGAAAATCCACACCCGGACAACGAAGATAGAGATCGGCATGATAATACATACCATTGCTTCCGGGCGCCCACAAGGAAAGGGCATCGTTTCCATCGGCCCATACATTACTGTTGATGATGATGGTACGAGTGGCACGTCCAAAAATCGCCATCTGATGGATGGTCGTATTTTCAACGGCAGTTCCGTAATTGTTGTAAACAGTCAGTCCGCTAATAACACAATCATCCGCACCTTCCTGCAACACAATGACACCATTGCCTACCGGACGTCCATGATATTCCGTGATGGCACGTGTCTGGGCTGTTTCAGCCAAGACAATCCGCGTACTGTCACGGTTTTCCCCCACCAAAACAATATTAGGCCTGTCAATAATCACTTTTTGATGATACGTTCCGTTCAACAATAAGATTTTAAAAGGTACTGTCGGAATTTCCGGAGCCTTTTCAATAGCTGCCTGAATACTCTCTCCCGGCTTTACCACCACATCAAAAGCCGTACGCTCTGCCATGGGACGACGATACATTTCAATAAGCCCGTTTTCATTCGCTCCTTTGGTTGCCAGACTGATTGCCACTTTATGCTTCGGATCATATTTGTCCGCCCATGCATTGTATATGGCAAAAAGCTCAGCCGGTCTGCTATTGTACCAACTATATCCGTTACGACGTTCTGTTCCTATTTCTTCCAAATGGCGACGTGGCAGCCCATCACGGTCACATACATACGGTTCACAATATTTCAAATCATAATAACGCGCCCAAATAGGCTTGGCTTGAGGATCTTCCACAAGACGAGTATCCCGCTCACCATTTGCCAGCACGATACGCTCGCATTTCAAACCGGTAAGTTTATACCTGTCAAACCATTTCATGGCTCCGTGAACCGCCCGCTTCACACGTGCGTCGGGTGCAGGTAATTCCATGAGCAGACGCACAATTCCGGCACTCTCCGCCGAACAATAAGACGGCAACTCATATGCACGTGCCGGTGCAGGCTTCAATGTTTCCCTATCATTCTGCTGACACCACACAGAAGGTTCTCCATCCTTTATAATTTGTGTAGCCAGTATACACTCTATTCCTTTATTAAAGGCTTTTCCCAAACGTACACACAAAGTCTTGTCTATCAAATCATCCTCATAAGGCGCTTTGTGATTCATCATATCACGTATCATATTCAATGTATTGACAATGGCATCGTCATTAAAAGTAATATGTACCTGATAACCACGCGGACCGGGCCAGAATTGCGGCCATCCTCCGTTTTCGTATTGACCACTCAGCAAATATTCCACTCCCTGGAGGAAAGCATCCCGATAACGTATATCCTTAGTCTGCCTATAAAGACGGGCTAAAAAAATCATCTGGGCAGTTGTGGCATTATTATCTATCGTAGAATCATCACGACGTGATTTATCCTTTATCACTTTAGCCAGCTCTTTATCATTCATGCGGCGGGCCATATCTATATTCTTCGGCCAACCGCCCGTACAGCGTTGAAAAGCCAATACATTTTCAGCAATCCGCCGAGCTTCATCTGTCAGAAAGAAAGAATCCTGCTCCATACGTGCTATTTGTTTCCATTCCTTAGGATACGACTCATTATCCTTTTTATGAGCTCTTTGCTGCGCAAAGGAGCCGGTTGCCATGGCAAAAGCCATAAAGCCAATAAACACTTTTTTGAATGTATTTTTCATTATTCCTATATGTTTTGATAAAAACCAGCAAACAAAATTATGCGTTTTCCAATCTGAATACAGAGAATATTTGGTCTTTTTCAGGCAGATTTTGCACAGACATCATCAAACCTATACAATTTTTGATACTCTGCCCCTTTACCTATACATAAAAAAGCCTATCTATCACAGATCGGCTTTTCTATCAAATATCTGTCTTTCAAAATCCAAAGATTCTCAGAAGACATTCACATTATAATAACTATAAAACTTATCAAACCCCATTCTACTATCTAGCAGAACCATTACGCCATTTAGCCGCACCAATGTTCAACTGATAAATTTTTGACTCCATAACTTTACCTGTCTGATTGTAATACAAGTTTACACCATGCTCTCCAGCCGTACCATCAAGTGCATCTGCACGATGCATATATTGATCGTTATCAGCAGTAGCCTTATGTGGTGGATTTGGACTTACCATCAGTTCTAATGGAGAAATATCATCAACAAAAACTTCCAATGTTCCATTTAAAGTAGCAGAACCATTGTTGACCAAGGTGCCAAAATTATTTTTAGTCGCAGTCCATGGATTATTGCTAAAAATTTGTCCGTTGGATAAAAAAGTATTTGTAGAATAATTATTGTCAAAATTCAATGTCACATGTCCGGCTGTACCGTCTGCCATAGTCATTGTCTTACGGATATCAGCTCCTGCCATAGTCATCTTTCGGACATCACCGTCCTGCTTGGTCAAAACAATCAGGTTATTTTTCACCGTATAAGTACTTCCATCTGGAATATTACGCATATTGAAAATATTTCCTGCCGCACGAGTGTTCCAGTTAACCAAAGTATTGTTTTCAAACGTTATATTCCATGCCCCTCCCTTCCATGCACTCTGCTTGGTTTCACTGAAAAATGAAGGGAACGGACAATCATAGAAAGTGTTTCCACGAACCACAAAGTCCTTATATAAATTAGAATTCGCATTATTCCCGGAACCGGCAATCCATGGATAACCTCCGGCACCATTACTATAATAGCCACAGTCAAAGAACTGGTTATCCTCTATCAAGACATGATCCCAAATTTTGTAATTAGGCCCCTGCTCACGAATGAACCCACGTACCAGACGCTTGAAAGTACAATTTTTCACCACAAAACTTTCCAAATGTACAGCCATACCATTAGAAAACATATTAATGAAATAATTACCTGTAGCCGAACCCAAACCGGCAACATTATCACCATAAGTAAGAGCCATTGGACAATCGAAATCAATATCATAAAATTCGAGCATCTTCATATAAATTTCTCCTCCTTCTCCAGCTTGTGGCTGGCGCCCGAACATCAAATTCATAGAATTAACATTAGTACCTGTCATATGCATACCACCTAACAATACTTTAGCACGTTTACCTGCTGCTACATCCTCAGGACGAGTACGAAGAACAAAACCTTTGCAGGTAGTTAAATTATCAAACATACAATAAGTCTTTCCACCTTCCAAATAATAAGTCTGTCCTTCGGCTAAATTTACATCGGAAATGAAGTCTGTTAAAAGGAAATCAATACGCATTGCATTGTATTTCAGAGCAGCCTCGTGCTGTATCAAAGCATTTTGATAAGCTTCATCTGAATCAAACCGGTCACGACTTGGAGCACTTAAGTCATGAGTTACTAAAATAGGCTCTCCCGGTTCTCCGTCTGAGCGGGCAGAACAAGTATTGTAATATGCATCCCATTTTACCTTCACATTCTCGTTGCGAACATTAATCACATAAACAGAGTTTTTCTGAAGTCCGTCAATATCTACATATCCCTTTTCAAAATCCTCATCGGTTAATTTATATTTTCTCCATTTTTCATTCACTGTTGATTCAGGATTATTAGGAGACGGATCTACTTCCAACCACTGATAAACAAAATTATCGTTAGCATCAAGCTGAAATTTTTCACGATAAATAGCCTTATCATCGTCTGATACCCCTTCTGTTACAGTTTTGAAAGCACGATTCAACATCACACGCATAGTAGTCTGTGTAGTCTTAGAAGCATCTACATAGACACAGAATGGAGTTGCATATCGATCAGAAGTGGTAATGCCCATCCATTCTGCCCACTGTCTGCCATCACCATGTCCATACCATTTGGATGCATGTGAAAAATCAGTCACATTATCATCTTTTGTTGATAACACGCGAATAGCAAAACGATAATCAGTGGAATACTGTTGATCTTTAATAACTAAATCAAGGACCTCCGGTCCTACAATGGTATCTAGTAACAAAAGACCGTTTTCGGCAGATGTACCCCAAGCATCTGCACCACCCGAAACATTTGGCTGTAGTGCCTGACGAATCTGGTAGCCCGCACAGTTATTCACTCCATACCAATAAAGATGAATATCATTGCCATTCGGTCCCTCTGCTTTACAATTATAAGCATAGTCATCCCCTTTTCCTCTATTATTATCACAAATGAACATAGTCATCCATTCTCTATCTATATTTGCCATTCCTTTCTCATCATCAGAACACGAAATACATGAGAAACCTGAAAATAACATTAATGCATATAAAAATATTTTTTTCATCATTCTGTCCTTTTATAAATTATTTATAGCCATAATAGTTCTTGTATACACCTGCTGAGCGTTGGATAGCCGCATTAGGATAAGGTAAAATATAACGTACAGGAGGTAAATCATTCACCTCAGGAACAGAATTACCATCCAGTGGTGATTCTGTTCCATCTTTGACCAACACAATCATTCCTTGTTCTGTATGACGAATATATCCATAGAATGAATATTTACATTGGTTAGTAGGCTCCGAATCATTGCTCCACTGATAAAATTCCGCCATCTTCCAAGTTGCTCCATCAACAGCTACCAAAGCTGTCGCTGGTTGATTAGCTGATTTGTAAGGATTATAAATATAGAGCATATCCAATATCTTATTGGGATAAGGATAGCCATAAACTTGATTTACATCCACACGCCATTCAACCGTTTGTGGAAGAACATGGTAATACATAGATTCGGGAAGATCATCCAAATAAGCACTACCATCATGTTCAGCTATATCATCTTCGAAGCCAGTAGAAGAACCGGCATTAGACATTCCTACAGAAAGATAGCGCAAAAAACTATAAACAATTTCCTGTCCATAAAGATTATTACGGACAAGATCTCTCCAGCGCATATTCTCACCCGCAAACTCCCATTTACGTTCATCAAGCACGGCTTTCAAAAAAGTTTCTTTAGAAGAAGCCACCTGAGCAATATAGGCAGAAACAACACTTTGGTCATCGAATGCCCGTGCATGGACTTGACGAAGTGACTCCTGAGCAGTGGCAGTAGGTCCTTCCAACTCATTAACAGCTTCGGCATTCATCAACAAAACATCCGTATAACGCATATAAGGGAAGTTAATACCTGTATTACTGGCACTCAAATTGGTAAACTGTCCCGCATTCGCCCATAATTTAGACCATTTATTATTATGGACAGTATAATCCGCACGAATCATACAAGAATCCTGAGTAGCATTATTAGCACTGTTACCATAATACCAAAGTCCATTAATAAAATCTCGACGCTTATCATTCTCATCGAATGAATAACGGTAAAAAGCACTCAAACGTATATCACCTTTAGATTCTCCCCATACATTCTTACCCAATGTCTTTCCTTCATTAACGGTTGATGTAGGTCCTTGGGAATACCCTGTATTACCTGTAGACTCCTTAGCAAAAGGAATCTCAAAAATAGGATCACCTTTAGCAATAATTTCAAAATTGCTTTCCTTGGTAAAAATATCTTGATAAGAAGTGCCTACAGAGTGTGTCCCCGAAGCAATAACCAGGCTAGTATATTCTTTTACGATTTGATAATACTTCTGATAATCTTCCGGACGTTTCATCACACCATAACTATTTGCATTATTTTTATCCGGATGAAGTGAATAACCTCCGGCAGTCAATGCAATACGTGCAATTAATGCCCAAGCAAACTCCTTAGACGCACGTTCTACTGTTGTTGTTGTAGTAGAAGACATCTTAGGAGCAATATCCTGCAAATCTTCAATAAGTTTATTTTGGATTTCTTCGCGATTCATTACAGGAATCACATAATTATCACCTAATTGTGAGGCTGGCAGGAAAGTGAAAGGAATATCCCCGAACATCACTACCAGATCATGATAAACCATAGCACGAAGACACTTGGCTTCGCCCAACATCTGCATAACAGCGGTATTCTCTTCATTATAAAGCGGACCAGTTTCTACACCCCGGATAAAACGGTTAGCATCTTCAATAGCTTTATAAGAAGCTCTCCAATATTTATCAATTTCGCCACCTTGATCGTCACAATCAAAACGTGCATAGCTATTATGGGTTGCTACATTACCTGTATACATCTGCATATCAACATCACTGTTCAAATTAAAAGTTTTCTGATAGGCACTGCCATAAAGATCACCTACCAAGATAGAAGCATAAACACCGTTCAACGCACGGCTAATTTCTGTTTCTTGGCTGAACACAAAGTCCTCATTGTAACTTGATGGAGAATCCACGTCAAGGAAATCATTGCATGATATTAGAGTCAAAGTTGCTAATCCTATTATTAAAGTATTTTTTAATTTCATGTGCTTTCAAATTTAGAATGTAATATTAGTACCTAGTACAAAACTGCGACTACGTGGGTAACGGTTATAGTCCATACCACAAGTTAATCCTGTCTGAATATCCACTTCAGGATCATAACCCGAATACCCAGTAATAATAAACAAATTAGAGGCTGACACATAAAAACGAGCTTTCGAAATCCCCCATTTAGAAGTCAGATTTCCAGGTAACGTATAGCCAACAGTCAAATCCTGACAACGCAGAAACGATCCATCCTCGATAAAATAGGAATGAGTTATTTTTTTTGTCACATCCGTCGGATTCCAAAGTGTCCTACCTTCGTTTAATTCACGGTACATATCCAACGAACCATCAATATAGTAACATTTGTACAAGCATTCGCCATCACCATCACGGGTATAACGCCAACCTTTGTCGGCAAATGTGGAAAGCACATTGTAGAACTTATTCTTATTGCTTTCGGATGAGGAAAGCTGGTAAGCTGTCGCATTATTCACATCAAAATCAAGCATAAAGTTGAAGTTCATGGCAAAATCAAAACCCTTCCATTGTCCGCTTAATCCAAAACCTCCCTGCACTTTTGGATTGGTATTACCTATAACAGTACGGTCATCTTCTGTGATATATCCGTCACCATTCAAATCCTTGAACTTGACTTTGCCCGGCAGAGTAGCTATGCCTGAATTAGAATCTCCTGAAATCTGATTGATTATTGTTTTTGGATGTTCCACACCGTCTGCATCCATAATAGGTGCATCTTTCGAAGTTCCGTTTTCAGCGGCCGTTGATCCCCAAGGTACTGCTTGCAAGTTATTAGTGGGATCAAAATAGAATTCATCCATTGAATATAAACCATCATATACAAAACCATAAATAAGTCCTACTTGGTCACCCACCTTCAAACAATAATCATTGTAACTTGATTTCCAACGGTTATTCTGATCCCAAATCACATTGTCTGTACCATTTAATTTATCAACTTTCATTTTATTCATACCTAAAGAAAGATTTGCGGAAAGCACATAATCCCTGCCACTGAGAATATCTCCTGATATAGTTAATTCAACCCCTTTATTAGTTACTTGTCCAATATTTTGCATCTGACTTACATAACCAGTTGCTGAAGGAATGTCCGATTTATAAAGTAAATCTTTCGTCGTATTCCAATAAATCTCCGGAGTAACAGTGAGACGACCATTAAAAAGCGTGATATCAGCAGCAAGATTACGAGTTAATGTAGTTTCCCATTTAATATTTTTATTGGCAAAAGTAGTACCCCCTTGATTACCATACCATTGCTCTCCAAACTGAGTTGCTTCTCCAAATCCAGGTCCGCCGGTAGAATTAACAGTATATAAATAACGCCACATATCATCACTGATACGATTATTTCCTGCCAACCCTATAGCTGCACGAAGTTTTAACTGATCAATCCATTTTATATCTTCCATAAACTTTTCTTCTGAAAGCACCCAAGCACCTGATACTGAAGGGAAATATCCCCATTGATTACCTGGAGCAAATTTAGTGGAACCATCAGCACGCATAGTTACAGAGAGTAAGTATTTGTGGTTATAGTTATAACTTGCCTGCCCAAAGAAAGAAGCAGTGCGATCTGGAGTCGAAAGTGATGAAGTTGACTCCTGCGGTGTACCGAATCCCATATTATCCCAAGCCTGTCCAGCCTCAAATGCACGTGGGAAATAACGATTCTTTTGGAAGTTCTTCTTATTTTGGCTATGATAAATTTCTTGCCCCAATAACATGGAAAAATTATGCTTATCTTTAATAGAAAAGCCATAAGATGCCGTGTTAGTCCAAATATATTTAAAAGACTGATCTTTCTGAATACTTGCTACAGGCAACGAATTATTTTTTGTACCTTCACCTGTCAAGGCACCCCAAAAACGATATTGATCTTTCCAGTTTAAACTAAGAGTGGCTTCTGTACGAAGCACCAATCCTTTAACAGGCTTCCATTCCAATGAAATAGCATTAGTATAGTTATAAGCATACTTATTCTGTTGATTAATGGCAATATCACTTTTCGGATTAGTATAAGTAAACAATGCTTCTTCATCAGGGTCAGCATAAGAAGGATCTATATATCCGAATTCACGTAATCCGTTAGTGGGTCTATAACGGAGTACATCAATAATACCGCCTGTACCAATATTATCACCTCCAGCTCCTTGATCACGGCGAAACGTAAATTTAGGATTGATATGCAATGTCAAATTTTTAGTTATATCAATAGCTGTCTTGATATTCAAATTGGTACGGCGCACACCCGACCCCATAATAATACCTTTATCTTCGCTTTGAGTAAGAGAAGCAGTGAAGCGCATCTTATCTGTACCTCCACCAATAGTTACATTAGTAGAATAATTGATAGGATTCTCTCCCATTACCTCATCCTGCCAGTCATGAGTAGGCAAAGAATAATACATATCCAAATCTTGCGGATTGCCAAAATTAGCACGGAAAAATTTGGCATTGCTAGAACGGCTACCATTACACGCCGACCATTCATATTGATAACGTGCAAACTCTGCTGAATTCATTAAATCTAATTTTTTAGACAAATGACTAGTAGACAAATGGGCATTGAAACTTACCTGTATTTTTCCAGCTTTGGCCGATTTAGTAGTAACAACCACTACACCATTACCGCCCTTAGCTCCATAGATTGCCGTGATAGAAGCATCTTTCAATACATCAATAGAAGCAATGTCTGTAGGAGGAATATCATTGATGTTATCCACCTGAAAACCATCGACAATGTAAAGAGGATCATTGCTCTGGGTCACAGACGTACCTCCACGAACACGAATGTTAATATCTGCCCCTGGAGCACCATCGACCGTAGTTACTTGCACACCAGCTATTTTTCCCTGCAAAGCCACAGCGGCTGAAGTAACTGGTACAGCAGCAATCTTCACACCAGACACGGAACCTACTGAGCCAGTCAGATCTTTACGAGCTCTGCTACTGTAACCCAGCACTACTACCTCTTCAAGCGCTTGTGAATCATCTTGCAGCGTAATTGTCAGTTCTTTTCCGGTAACCGCATCCACTTCTTGCGTTTCGTAACCTACAAAAGAAATAACAATTCTTTTTCCTTTAGACACGGCCAAAGTAAACTTTCCGTCAAAATCAGTTATGGTTCCGTTGGAAGGATTTCCCTTCTCCACAACGGAAGCTCCAATAACGGCTTCACCTGCCGAATCAAGTACAGTACCTTTTACGGTAATGCTCTGAGCAAACATCATCACCGGTATCAGTAACAGCACTGAAAACAGAAGAAGTCTGCTTTTCACTCCTCTTAATTCATTTGTAAATTTCATAATAAAATATTAAGTTAAACAAAAATTTAAAGTCCATTTTTTCCGTGAATGTGAAATAATATAAATCACTATTGTTATTTATATTCTATTCTAAAAGGAAACAATTACAATTTTTATGAGAATAATAGATACTTATTAAAATAGCACACGCATTCTTATAATTTCCGTGTACGCACACAAAACGAGTGAAAAATATTAGATATACAAATTCCCATGCTAAATAAAGCACATCATCAAATACATTAACAGTAATGTTTTCCATTATAATTTAATGTTAGTATTAGAAAATTGGTTTATTTTTATACTATATACGCCACAAATAAAAATAATATTGTTGACTGAACCTAATTTTTGTATTGAAAAAAATTAGTTCAACCAATAATTACAACAGAATGAACAAAAAAGACACATTCATCAATGAAAACACGGAATTACATAAAAAAGCAGTGCTATGGACTTGTCCTCCATAACACTGCCACCTCTATTTATCATAACTGACAAACTCCTACAGCTACAAACCTCACTCCTCCTATTTTATCTCATCCCACTTCGGTGGATTCACCTGCATCAAATGACGGACAAAGAAATCATACCGCTTATGTTCGCCAAAATCTTCCCCCATTGTATGATGCGCTCCGGGAATCACGACCAATTCAAAATCTTTATTCGCCTTTATCAATGCATTGACCACCTGCATGGTAGAAGCAGGATCTACATTATCATCCAGTTCTCCCACCACTAACATCAAAGGACGACTCAACAGATGTGCATTTTCCACATTAGACCCTTCCTTATATTGATCTCCTACCGGATAGCCCAACCAAAGTTCATTCCACCAAATCTTATCCATACGGTTATCATGACAACCACAAGCCGAATAAGCCGCTTTATAGAAATCAGGATAAAGCAAAACTGCATTTGTAGATTCCTGACCACCGGCAGAACAACCGTAAATACCTACCCTGTCCACATCCATATAAGGATATTTCCGTGCAGCCGCCTTAATCCAGGCAATATGGTCCGGCAGACCGGCATCTTTCAAATTCTTATAACATACATTCTCAAAAGCACGCGAACGGAAAGAAGTTCCCATTCCATCGACCATTACGACGATAAAACCAAGTTCGGCCAAGGAAGTCATATTCCAGTCATAAGGACGGAAAGTCTTCGGAACATACTGGTCTCCGGGACCCTGATAAATGTATTCGATAACCGGATATTTCTTGTTCGGGTCAAAGTTGGTGGGGCGGGCAATCAATCCCCACATATCCGTCTTGCCGTCCCGCCCTTTGGCAACAAACACCTCCGGAGCTTTCCAGCCTTCGGCCTCCAAAAGAGTTATATCGGCTGTTTCCAACGGCATCACCACTTTGCCATCCCTGGCACTACGTAACACAGCGACGGGAACCTTGTCCACCATAGAATAAACATCTACCAAATACTTCATATCTCCCGAAAACCAGGCACGGTGCATCCCTTCTTCGGGAGTAAGACAGGTAAGACCTTTGCCATCAAAACCGATGCGGTAATAACGGATGAGATAGGGGTCTTCACCGGCTTCCATACCATTTGCCGAGAAATAGATCTGACGGTTATCCTCATCTACCCGAAGCACTTCGCGTACATACCACTCTCCTTTAGTAATTTGATAATCGGGCTGTGCGGTAATACGGTTGTACATATAAAGATGATTCCAATTGTCACGCTCACTCATCCATATCATCTGCTTGCCGTCTTTTAAGTCATGACGGAAATGACGGGTATAATTCACATATGTATCGCTGGTTTCTTCTACCAACGGGCGCACTTTTCCCGTTTCGGCAGAAAGTTCAAGCACTCTGTACACCTGATGTCCGCGCTGGTTATATTCAAAAGTCACGGCACGGCTGTCGGGGTTCCATTCGGGACCATATACTTCATATTGCCGGTCGAACAATTCGGTAGAAGGAATAATGCTTCGTCCGCTTTCCACTTCATAGATGCAGGGCACTTTAAAAGGAAGTTCGTCTCCCGGCTTCGCATACTCCTGTTTGTGAAGCTTGGGCTGAAGCTGGTCAGCCGGAGAAGATTCCACATAATAAACATAGCGCTTTTCCACCGGACGGATCTTGCAGGAAGCCACCTTCTTACTGTCCGGTGACCAGCGGATGTAGGCTGAATAATAATTACCCAGTGTCCCGTCCAAGCTCAGTTGCTTTTCTTTTCCGGTAGCCACCTCCTTTACATAGATATTCTGATTTTTAATAAATGCGATCCATTTACCATCAGGAGACGGAACCGGTGATGCCGTCTTCTCATCATCCACCTCCATCCAATGCTTTTGCTTGGGAGGGAGGGGAACCGCACCTTCATTGACCAGCTGATTTTTCCGGGACGCATACATCCAACGTTGATTATTAAACACAAAGCGCAGCGTATCCAATCCCTTACTGACCGACAAACGCCCCAATGCAAGAGCTTCCGGCTTGACCTCTTTTCCGGATGCAGCACCCAACACCTTTGCCAAACGATGAGAATCAAACAATTCTTTTCTAGCTTTCTTATCCGCATCCACAGATACATACAGGCGGCCGTCCGGCGTATTCCGCACATACCAGAATTGATGAGTACCCTCTATCCATTGCGGATTGACATTGGAATAGAAAACTTTATCCGCACTGAACTTCTCTTTCAATGCATAAGCACGCCGATAATCATCAGCCGTACCTTGAGCGACAGCCATGCCCCCACTAAGGAACATGGCTACCAGCCAACCTAACTTACCAACCTTCATTTTGAATTATTCTATTTCACTTCCCATTCAAACAAACCCGATGAATTATCGGCCGGCTGAACAATCTCCAGTTTTACCGCTTTTGTCTTTACCGGGTCAAAATTGACTGTATTCCCCGTACCTTTTTCCACTCCATACTTATCCGCTCCACTCACCGGTTGCCACTGGCCTTGTGCATCTTTATAGTACATCTTCCAACTTTGCGGTATGCGGCATCCTCCCCAAGGAGCATCATCATACCAATATACGGTAGCACTGGAAACAGTCGCTTCGGATGGGAACTCGTAGGATATCCATTCAGTAGTTCCCTGTTTGGGCCACCAATGGTAATAGGGTACGGAACGGTCATTCTCATCTTTCGGCACCAGACGGTCATTAATGGCGGAGATGGATTTCACCTTATGCGAAGCATCCACTTTGCTTTCCGATGCCAGCGTAGCAGGCATAGTCGGACGGGAAGCACTTAATTCCTGCGGCAACCACACTGCCATAGCACCTGCACCGCGGTGTGCCCAAGCATAGTAAGGGATCAACGTCAGCTTTACATCAGTAGCCGTCAGACGACCTCTGTCGTCATAGCCCAGAATCTGCGCATCCGTCTTCAACTGGTTAATGCCATAGAGCAAATCCGGTTTTTCAACCACCTCGAATTGAGGAGTGCGGTTCATAAACACGCTCAGCACATCAAAATCATTATCCGGCCATTCCGCACAATAAACGATCGGGCCACGCTCCACGGCTATACGTCCACGATCTGCCTCCACTTTATTATTGGCTTTCACCGTACGAGGCTCCATATCGAAATGAACGGCTACTTTATCTCCTTTTTTCCAACGGCGGTCTATGCAGAAATAACCGTCCTTCAGTTCACTCTGTACCGGTTCTCCATTTACTTTCACTGTATAGCTCAAACGCTTTCCATCCGAATAAGTGTACAGGTCACTGGGAACTACCTGATTACGCACCCATCCCGGAATACGGATTTTCATTGTAAACTGTCCGGCATTGTTCTTGTTGACACCGATAGTGACATCACCGTTCCAAGGATAATGAGTAGCCTGCTCCAAAGAAACAGCCTTGCCCTCTACCTTCAAGTTCGAAGTATTGGACATGAACAGATTAACATACACGTCCTTACCTTTCACCGCATACACATATCCCGGCAAGGAAGGAATGAAACGACAGATATTGGACGGACAACAGGCACAGCCGAACCAAGGCTGGCGCTGGTGCTGCCCGATGCTTTCCAACGGATTAGGATAGAAGAACCCGCCACCATCCAGGGACACGCCCGAAATAAGACCATTATATAAAGTACGTTCCAGCACATCATAATATTTTGCCTCACCATGAAGCAGGAACAAGCGGTAGTTGACATACACATTACCGATAGCCGCGCAAGTCTCACAATAAGCGGACATATTGGGCAGTTCATAGTTCTTGCCAAAAGCCTCCCCATTGCTGGTGGCGCCGATGCCGCCGGTAATATAATATTTCTTGCCCACAATGTTGTCCCAAATACGGTCTATGGCATGGATATAAGCCGTATCCCCTGTCAGTGCGGCCACATCTGCCATGCCTGCATACATATAAGCGGCACGGACAGCATGTCCCACGGCCTCATCCTGCTCCACTACCGGCTTGTGCGCCTGACTGTATTCATCCGTACGAGTAGTATGTCCGCGCTGGTCCAAAAAGAATTTGGCTTGATCCAAATATTTCTGTTGCCCTGTTACCAAGCACAGTTTGGCAAGGGCCATTTCGGCAATCTGATGTCCCGGCACACGGATTTGTTGCCCTTCGCCCGTACCTATCTCCCGGCAGACACAGTCGGCATAACGGATAGCGATATCAAGGAAATTACGTTTTCCGGTAGCCTGGTAATGCGCAATAGCACCTTCTACCATGTGTCCCAAGTTATAGAATTCATGACTCAGTTCCTCCACCTTCTCCCACCGTTTGCTTCCTGCCCACTCATGCGGATGCTTCGGGTTCATGGTACGCGAAGTATAGAGATAACCATCCGGTTCCTGTGCCGCAGCGACAATAACCAGCACACTATCAATATACTTAGCCAGTTTTTTGTCCGGATAGGTCTGTAACAGATAACTGGCACCTTCTATCGTTTTGTACACATCAGTATCATCAAAAGCCAGACCGCCTACTTTAATGGTATCACTGGGATGGGCGGCATTGACAAAGTTAGTATAACGTCCTGTTTCCTCACATTTACTGAACGCCAGAGGAATCGTTACTTCACGGCTGGCATTCAGCCGTTGCCCCCAGAATGAATCGGTTACTTTCACCGAAGTGAAAGGTACGGGGTCGATAGGATAGCCGTGCGACTGATTTTTTACTTGCGCTGTTCCGCCTGCTACGGTAGCAGTCAACAGAGCAGTGACTAAAAGTTTCTTCATGGTTCTATCATTTAATTGTTTATCATAGTTTTTGCAAAAATACATATTCCGGTCATAGGAAAAGGGTGAATCACTCTTTCAATGGTAGATATTCATCCCATAATTTCAATGAGTGCAGATAACCGGTAAAGGGCCAGTCTCCTTCGACATTGCGTCCCAATGTGATGAATTGTGACGGTTTCACCAGCAACTGGATATCTTTTTCACTGACTAATTTTCCATTGATATAAACCTGTTCCATCCGCCCATCAAAGCAGATATAGATGTGCTGCCACTTTCCTGCCAACTCCTTCATGTCCTTATATCCTGCATCTTCATACCAGCCATAGTGATTGATTACTCCGCAACGAGGCTCCGTACCGTTGACCAACATGATTTTCTCCAATTCATCATGCGAGGTAGTAAAATCGGCCACACATTCATTTTCACTAATGGAATCATTCAGTACCCACGCCTCCAAGGTATAAGGAGCATTATCCTGCAAAGTAGCAGGAAGCATAAAACTGGAGGTATAGACCTGAGTACCCTCAAAATGAAATGCCTTTTTCCCTTTCACTTCTTTCACAACGAGAGGTAATTTCCGGGTTTCAAAATACCCTTTTACTCCTCGGTTTTCCAGATAAGGAACCGTATCGTTCACTACAAAATCATCGGCAGAAAGACTGACCACCAACCCATGTTTCTGCTGATCGGCTACAGGCAGACGCACGATATCCTTTTCCGCATCGTATGCCTTTTCCGCCGCTTCCTGTTTCCAATTGTAGAAACGGAAGTTGGTAATGACCAAAGGTTCGGTGGAACTATGCAGCGTAATCGCTCCTGATGAAAGACACGACCCCGCTTCATAACTCTGCCATTTACCTGACCTGTAAACCAACCCACTAACGGTATGCTCTTTGGACGAGGAGAGTAACGGATGACTATACTCCAATGTAGTTCCCGGTTCCAGTACCAACGCATCACGCCCACCGATGCGCTGTATGCGTGCCGAACCTTCCTTCAAAGTAAAAGCCCCTCCCAGCATCCCTTCATTGTTCTGCCATTCACGACCATTCCAATCGGCAGCGGTAAGTCCCAGCCATTGTTGCGGAGCCGATGCTTCCACACCCTCAAAGATTTTCAAGTTCCAGACCGCCCCGCCAAATCCGTTCTTCTGTCCTCCGGTAAAGGTAAGGCGGACATAACGAGCCTTCACCTTGCCAAAATCAACCATCGGGCTGCCTGCCAGACGATTATTCCGCTTATCAGCGAAAACAGACCAATGCTTGCCATCGACAGAAGTTTCAATTAAATATTGATAAAATTGTGTGCCATACTCAAATTGAGTCCAGATAGTTTGTATCTGCCGGGCAACACCCAAATCCATTTCTATCCACTCCTGTCCCATGCCACGAGGACGCCATAAAGTCCCGTTATTATCATCTACAGCATATTCGGGACGGAAATCGGCATCATAAAAAGAAGAAGCCCTCACCTTAGCACCCAATGCCAGATTTTTTGATTTCACTACAGAAGATGCCAATGCACCTATTCCGTCATGAGTGGGAATAAGGGGTTTAATGCTTCCATCTTCGGCAAACTCCATACGGTCTACACAAAGCTGACGATGAAATCCGCGGTTGGAATGCGGATTATCATGACGGTGATAGACCATATAATATTCATTGCCTTCTTTCAAAACGCTATGATGTCCCGGCCCATGAATTGTTCCGTCGGTATTGGTTTCAAGAATACATCCCCGATAGGTGTACGGCCCCATAGGCTTGTCCGAAGTGGCATACTGCACCCGATAGGTGTGGTCGTGACAGGAACCCGAAGAATACATAAAATAATAGATCCCCTTTCGTTTCATCACAAAGGGTGCTTCAAAAAAATACGTGGCTTCCGTATTCGGAATCAGACGCGTTTCAGTAAAACTCTTCATATCGGAAGCCAGTTTTCCGGCTCCGCAACCGAAACCTTTATAAATTCCCCAAGTCCCCCAATACAAATATACAGAACCATCATCATCCACAAAGGTCTGCCCGTCCAATGTAATGGCATTCGTCACAAAACGGTCGGGTACAAGAACAGCCTCACTTTCGCCCAATATATTTTTCCAAGGACCACGCGGCGTTTCACTGACCCCGCAATGAATCATACAGGGCTGACAATAAAAATAATAATAATTCCCATCCGTATGTTTCATCACATCGGGAGCCCATATCCAATGACTGTCCGGCCAGTTCATGGGCATTAACGTCCAGTTTACAAAATCCTTGCTGGTCCACACCTGTGCAGGACCGAAACCGGCCCCACTGCCATCCGTAGTGGCATACATATAATACGTATCGCCAAACTTCTTCACCGTGGGATCGGCAAAATATCCGGGAATAATGGGATTCCCCGTACCCGAAGCATTAAAAGGCTTCTGAGCAAAGCCTGTAGCAGCTCCCAACAATAAGGAAGCAACAACCAATCGTATCTTATTCATCTCTATATAGCAAAATTCTATTTGTCCCTGCGACGCTTATTCATGCACCACATTATGAATGGGAATTTCTATCTCATAAAAATATTCCTGCAACAACCGATACATATCCGGATCATACGTCTTCAGTTTCGTGCGGCGGTTCACCCAGTTATGAACTCCGTTTGCAGGTTCGGCATAGCGGTTACAGTTAAAGAAAGACTGTACGCACTCGGCAAAGTATTCCTCTTTATTGCTCACTGCATACGTCTTTTCCCACAGCCCTTTCCGGATTGCATTCTGACGAAGTGCCTCCAAACGCTCATTAAAGTCTGGCTCCACTCCCACTATACCTACCGTATGAATAAGGTGAGCGAACTCATGAATCAGGATATTCTCACCTACATATTTATCCTGCGGCAATGCCAGCAGATTCTCTTCTCCGCAACTGGATGAAAATTCATCTTCCGGTGCTCCGCCAAAACCACGGGCACGCCAGTTCCAATATTTAATGCTGTCCTCACAATTGCAGATATGGGCAAACTCCGGCAAATCGCAAGTTTCCTCATCTTTACCGATTATCATGACGTGGCAGCCTTTCTTCACCATGTGTGCCTTCACATCCGGACGTTTTGCCAACATCAAACTGATGATATCACAAGCTTTCAATAAGGCCTCATCGCTCACCTTTCCAGAAGAGGTGACATACAGACCTTCTGTCTCTATGTATTTCTGATAGAAAGAAGGAATATTTTTCCCTTCAGGAATACCGGTAACCTGTCCGTGAACAGGGCAAAGCTCCAACTTCATGGCGAATCCGCCTCCCGATGCCAGATGCAAAGTCAACCGGCTGTCCTTATCAATCCGGATGGTTTCCTTGCGATAGTCCTCGGCCTGCTTATTGGCATTCACACCGTCTTTAAACAAAACAGCCGTATAAGACATTCCTTCGGGAAGGAAAGAGAAATCGAGCTGCACATCACGTTCATCCCAATTGGTCATACCGCCGATATACCAGTTCACATCCTTCTTACGCACCGTTACAATATATTTTCCCAACTCGCCCGAAGCAATAAAAGTAGAATCCACCTCCACAGGCAGAGAAGCTATGAAATCCACACATTCCTGCTCATTCAGATAGTTGGTAGGCGCATCACACAACATGGTAAAAGGAGAATCGTGTACAATATAGGCAGCCAGCTGATGACACCGGGTTCCCATGCTGGCCGGTGTGTAATACATGGCGCGCCAATCTGCCTTCGTGGCATTGCGCATAGCTCCCGGCGTATAATCCACCGGTCCCGCCATCATACGGATATAGGGGAAAGTAACATCATAAAGAGGCATATTATTCTTGATATCCGTCCATTTCACCTCTTCCATGCCGAACACGCTTTCAAAATTGATAATATGGGGGTAGGTACGGTTGATACCTGTCGGTTTGTAAATGCCGTGCAGATCAAGGGTTAATTTATACCGGGCCGTCATCTCAGCGATGCGATACACCATTTCGACGGCAGTCTGATCATCACGATCCAGGAAATCCACCTTAAAACCTTTGATTCCCATATCCGCATATTTCTTACAAGCTGCTTCCAATTGGCTGTCGAGTACATTAAACACCGTCCAAAGCACTATTTCCACCCCTTTGGATTTGCCGTATGCTATCAGCTCCGTCAAATCAAGTTCGGGAATAACGGTCAGCATATCCCCACTCTTCGGATCATACCATCCTTCATCCAACACAATAAACTCCAATCCGTTCCGGCTGGCGAAATCGATATAATATTTATACGTCTCGTTATTGATTCCGGCACGAAAATCTACCCCGTAGAGATTCCACGCATTCCACCAATCCCAAGCCACCTTACCCGGTTTTATCCACGAAGTATCGGCGATACGCAGAGGTTTCCCCAAACGGAACACGATATCACTGGCGGCCAACTCTGCATCATTACCGGCAACGGCAATCACCCGCCACGGAAGTTGGGCATTGGCATCACGAGCAATATATTCTTCTCGGGAAGTAACAAACTTTTGTAACATGTTATGTCCCCCTTGAACCGTCGTTTTCGGAACCGGCGCAAAGTGCGACGTAAGGACCGGAGTATCGCCTCCACCCACCAAATACATACCCGGATAATTATCCAAGTCGGCTTCGGTTATACACACTTTCATTCCATGAGGCAACTCTACCAACACAGGAAGAAATAAAAGGCGCGACGATTTAAATTTGGTAATAGATTCATGTTCATAAGTATTCTCGAACGAGTTGATATACTGCGACTCGAAATCACCATCGTCTCCACGTTTTACATAGCTAGCGTACATCGGATAATCGGCGGGAAATGTAAAATCAACTTGTTCGTTATATACTGTATAAGGGATATTACTTTTATAGGTCAATCGATACGCTATTCCATCGTCATAAGCCCGCACAACCAACCCCTGTTTTCCCGATGTCAAAACCATCTGATTATAACGATCCTTCACTTGAAAACGTTTATAAACAGGAGCCGGAATCATCTCGTCTACAAAACTCCTGCGAACTTTGGGTTGTTTGGAATTCATGCCCCATAAAACTTTTGTTCGAGATTCGTTGTTTTCTTTTATCGTGAGGGATATAGGAGACGGAGCCAAAACCTCTGTTTCTCCAGCAAACACGCTCAGAGTCGTCCCGGAATTCGTTACCGATACGACCACTCTTAAATCTCCCGAGGGCGAAGCTACTTCATAATTTTTAGCTTGAGCCGCAAATACCGTCATGACCGCAATGAAAAGGGAAATGCTCTTTTGGAAAATGTTCATAAGGTTAACTTTATTTTATTATTACTCTGTAAAATACAATGATAAACAAAAGCAAAAATAACAAAATAGTCACATATCGAAAAGAAAAGAAACTTTTATTTCTCATTTTTTATAAACAAGACATGTATTCCCCGCTTCCCGATACGAAATTTGCCGTCGAAATATTTGAATACAATTTTAAATTATGGACGAACGCAATCTCATCAACGGCTCGCTCGTGTCGTATCTCTCTTGGGCCGCCGATTTTATCTCACCCATACGTTGGTTTCTATTAGCTGCATTCGCATTGGTTTTGGCCGACTTGAAATTCGGGATCGAAGCAGCACGGCATAGGGGCGAAACCATACGCAAAAGCAGGGCGATACGCCGAAGCGCAAACAAAATCATCGATTATCTTTGCTGGATACTGGTCGCCACGAGTTTTGGCGAAGCATTCGGCACACCGTTCGGGATTCCCATATTACCGGCACTTGTGCTGTTAGTGGTGTATGGCTGTGAAATCAATTCGTGTTTCAACAATTACTTCGAAGCCCGGGGAAGCAAACTGCGAATCAACATCTTCAAATGGTTAAAAAACAAGTCCGATATTATGGTCCCCTCCGACGATGAAAACGATACCACGAAAACATAAACTTTACATCGGGATAACAGTCGCTCGATAACAATAATTTACGCCAAACATAGCCGGATTAGCTCAAAGTTTTGTATTTTTGCGAAAATTTACAAACATATACCTATGAATATTCTCGACCTAAGCGAACAAGAGATCATTCGTCGTAACAGTCTCGACGAAATGCGCAAATTGGGCATAGAACCCTACCCTGCTGCCGAATATCCTGTAAACGCCTATTCTCAGGAAATAAAAAATAATTTCGTCGATGGTGCGGAAACTCCTCGTCAGGTAGCCATAGCCG
>OHTF01000246.1_pt1 | contig 25872 bp, 25 predicted proteins | sample 1578811 | NCBI WGS metagenome assembly OHTF01 (sample SAMEA3879571, study PRJEB24766) | human gut metagenome | biome: human-associated habitat; feature: feces | place: USA | collected 1985/1987
CTTCCGTTATCGAGGGTATGAGCGTGTTTGTGTGCATACTTATCTCATCGCTTGTTTTTCGCCTTGAAAAGCTGACAAAATTCAAGATTATCGGTTGTGTGCTTGGCACTGCGGGAATAGTTGTTATAAATCTTGACCGCTCGCTGCTCAGCGGATTCAGCCTTACCGGAGATGGCTTTATTCTTCTTTCCACCATTGCCTATGCGATTTCATCCGTGCTTATAAAACGCTTTTCCAAAGACACCGACACTATGATGCTCAGCGGCTGGCAGTTTCTGCTCGGCGGTGCGGTCATGACTGTTATCGGCTTACTTGCAGGCGGTAGCATAACTCTGCCCGAATCGCCTCTGCCTGCCGTACTGATGCTTTTTTATCTTGCGTTTATTTCCGCTTGTGCCTACTCGATCTGGAGCCTGCTGTTAAAGTACAACCCCGTATCGAAAATCGCTGTTTTCGGCTTTATGAACCCGGTTTGCGGTGTGCTTCTTTCTGCGCTTCTGCTCGGAGAGGCACAGCAGGCATTCCGCCTTGAGTCGCTGATTGCTCTTGTACTGGTCAGCGCAGGAATATTCATAGTCAACAAAATGGGAGAGAAAAATTGACGGATTGTTTAAATCGTTTGGAATATAACTATAGGTAATTTTAAAAACGGGAACAATCGAAAAAAATCAAAAAATATTTCAAAAAATGCTTGACATCGGCTTTTCAGTGTGATATAATAATTTACGTTGTCACGGCAGTGATAACTTAAAGAATATTGGGGTGTCGCCAAGTGGTAAGGCATCGGACTCTGACTCCGACATTCCTGTGTTCGAATCACAGTACCCCAACCACAAAGCAACTAGTTAATTTGACTAGTTGCTTCTTTCATTGCTTACTTTAGAATTCCTGTTTTATTCAATTTCTGCTTCTATATTTAATAGTCTATTATATTTAGATACTCTATCTGTTCTACATGGTGCTCCTGTTTTTATCTGCCCCGAATTTGTTGCAACTGCTAAATCTGCAATTGTAGTGTCTTCTGTTTCTCCACTTCTATGTGATATTACCGCTTTATATCCATTTTTTTTGGCTAGTTCTATTGCATCTAATGTTTCTGTTAGTGTACCTATTTGATTTAATTTTATTAATATACTATTTGCAATTTTGTTGTCTATCCCTTTTTGTAGTCTTCTAGTATTTGTAACAAATAAATCATCCCCAACTAGTTGAATATTTTCTCCAATTCTATTTGTTAGCATCTTCCAACCCTCCCAGTCTTCTTCAGCTAATCCATCTTCCACAGATATTATTGGATATTTTTCTGTTAAATCAACTATATATTCTACCATTTCTTCTCTTGTTTTAAATTCATTAGTTTTCCAAAAATAATATCCTTCTTTTTCAATTTTTTGTGCTTCTTCATACATTTCTGTTGCTGCCACGTCTATTGCTAAACATACGTCTTTTCCAGCAATGTATCCTGCTCTCTCTATCGCTTCTAATATTATATCTATAGCTTCTTCCTCATTTTCTACTTTAGGGGCAAATCCACCTTCATCTCCTACAGCAGTTGATAACCCATTTGCTTTTAGCACTTTTTTTAAATTATGATATACTTCCACTCCCATTCGTAACCCTTCTTTAAAATTTCGAGCCCCAACAGGCATTATCATAAATTCTTGAATATTTAAATTACTATCCGCATGTTTGCCACCATTTACTATATTCATCATAGGTATAGGAAGTTCTTTTGCATTTATTCCACCTATATAATTATATAGACTCATTCCTAGAGAATTTGCTGCTGCCCTTGCAACTGCTATAGAAACACCCAATATAGCATTGGCTCCCAGTCTAGCTTTATTATCTGTTCCATCAATTTCTATTAGTTTTTTGTCTATTTTTACCTGTTCATATACATTCATTCCTTCTATTTCTCTTGCAATTTTTTTATTTACATTTTGTACTGCTTGCAATACTCCTTTACCCAAATATCTTTCTTTGTTATCATCTCGCAATTCTACTGCTTCAAAGCTCCCTGTTGAAGCTCCTGATGGTACCATTGCTACACCTGTAAAACCTCCTTCTGTTATTACTTCTACTTGTACAGTTGGATTTCCTCTAGAATCTAATATTTCCATTGCTTTTATGTTTTCGATCTTTAAAAAATCTTTCATTCTTTAATACTCCCTTCTTATATGATATATTTAAATATATTATATCTATTTATTAATTTTTTATTTAAAATTTCAATTGTTTAACATAATTTGGGTCGATAATATGTCAATAATGTTGACTTTTGTCTTATTATATATTATAATAATAACTAGTTTGGGAGTAATCACTCCCACATATGTATAATTTTTATACATATGTTTCTGTCTACCAGATATTATGTTCTGGTAGATTTCGTTGAGAGCAATATGCTCTCATCCAAGAAAGAAATGAGCTTTCATCGTCCACTTTACGTCTTGGTGGTACGATGATCACCTCACAAATTTGCTCATTTCTTTCTTTTCGGGGTACTCACCATGTTCTCCTTGTTCACCTTGGTAGTTTCCCCCCTGTATTGTGTATCAGGTGAGTATCCCCGAAAAAAGAGGCATTTCTTCAAAATGGTTGTTTGGAAAGGACAGCCATACGCCTCTGCAAAAGAGACACACGCAAGTGTGTCTTTTTTGCGTGGATTATGTTGACTTTTGATTTTCTTTGTAGTATAATTGTATTGTTACGAAGCCATCCGCTTCTGTAACATGAAGATGTGTTATACATATGAATTTATTTCATTTATAGCGCATCTTCCAAAAGGAGAGAAAACCGCAGTGCTTTCGGGGCATGCACTTGTGGTATTGGGAAAGTTGTTATTTTTCTGCTTTGCCATACGGCTTTCCCTTCTCTCCTCAAAAAAAGCAATCAAATCATTCTTGTAGTCTCCGTATGTAAGGATGATATTGATTGTTTACATAGCAGACAGAATAATTATATATTCCGCCATTCTGTCTGCATCAAAAAACGCACATACTTTGTGCGTTTTTTGTTTTATTTATGTTTGTTTTTTGTTATTTCATACTTTCCTCTACTGCAACTGCTATAGAAACGGTAGCTCCAACCATAGGGTTGTTTCCCATGCCAATCAATCCCATCATTTCTACATGCGCTGGTACAGAAGATGAACCCGCAAATTGCGCATCTGAATGCATTCTTCCCATTGTATCTGTCATTCCGTATGATGCTGGTCCTGCTGCCATATTGTCTGGATGTAAAGTTCTTCCTGTTCCTCCACCTGATGCAACTGAAAAATATTTTCTTCCTGCTTCTAATCTTTCTTTTTTGTATGTACCTGCTACTGGATGTTGAAATCTTGTTGGATTTGTTGAGTTGCCTGTTATAGATACATCAACATCTTCTAACCACATTATTGCAACTCCTTCTCTAACATCATTTGCTCCATAGCATCTAACTTTGCTTCTTTCTCCATTTGAATATGCAATTTCTTCTACAACATTTACTTTTCCTGTATAAAAATCAAAATCTGTTTTAACATATGTAAAGCCATTTATTCTAGATATAACTTGTGCTGCATCTTTTCCTAATCCGTTTAATATAACTCTTAGAGGCTCTTTTCTTACTTTATTTGCAGATTTTGCAATTCCTATTGCTCCTTCTGCTGCTGCAAAACTCTCATGTCCAGCTAGAAAAGCAAAACATTTTGTATCTTCACTTAATAACATTGATGCTAAATTTCCATGCCCCAAGCCTACTTTTCTGTCATCTGCAACTGAACCTGGTATGCAAAATGCCTGTAGTCCTTCTCCTATTGCCTTTGCAGCTTCATGTGCTTTTGTACAACCTTTTTTTATAGCTATTGCAGCACCTAATGTATATGCCCAACAAGCATTTTCAAAACAAATAGTTTGAATACTTCTTGTTATTTCATATGGATTAAATCCTTTATCCGTACATATTTTTAATGCTTCATCGAAATCTTTTATTCCATATTTCTCCATTACTGGTTTTATTTGGTCTATTCTTCTTTCATAACTTTCAAATAATGCCATTATTATTACCTCTTTCTATTTAATTATTTTATTCTTTTCTTGGATCTATTTTCTTTACGGCTTCATCAAATCTTCCATATTTGCCACTTGCTTTTTCTATTGCTTCCATTGGTTCTATTCCTGCTTTTATATTTTGCATCATTTTTCCAATATTTACGTACTTGTATCCAATTATTTGATCATTTTCATCTAAGCCTATCTCAGTTATGTATCCTTCTGCTAATTCTAGGTATCTTGGTCCCTTTTCTAAGGTTGAATAAATTGTTCCAATCTGACTTCTGTTTCCTTTTCCTAAGTCTTCCATTCCTGCACCTATTGGTAATCCATTTTCTGAAAATGCTGATTGTGTTCTTCCATATACTATTTGTAAAAACAATTCCCTCATTGCAGTGTTAATTGCGTCACATACTAAGTCTGTATTTAACGCCTCTAGCAATGTTTTTCCAACTAAAATTTCACCTGCCATTGCTGCAGAATGTGTCATCCCACTACATCCTATTGTCTCTATTAATGCTTCTTGTATAATTCCATCTTTAACATTTAATGTTAATTTACAAGCTCCTTGTTGTGGTGCACACCAGCCAACACCATGTGTTAAACCAGATATATCTTTTATTTCTTTGGCTTTTACCCATTTTCCTTCTTCTGGAATTGGAGCAGGTCCATGGTCAACACCTTTTGCTACCTTACACATTTCTTCTACTTCCTTTGAATAAATCATTTTCATTTCTCCTCTCATTATTGTATTAATTTTCAAATATCTAGTTCTAAACTATAAATTTTATTAAAAAGAATTGCCAAAATATTGGCAGTTCTTTTATTGTATTATTAATGATTCTCCTGTCATTTCTTCCGGTTTTTCTAATCCCATTATATCTAACATTGTTGGCGCTAAATCAGCTAATTTGCCTGATTTTAATTTTACATCATCTTTGCCAACTAATATCAGTGGAACAGGATTTGTTGTATGTGCCGTATGAGGTTCTCCAGTTTTGTAATCTATCATTTGTTCTATATTTCCATGGTCTGCAGTTATAAGTAATGTTCCATTATTTTTTTGAACTGCATCTACAACTTTGCCAACACATTCATCTATTGTTTCAAGTGCTTTTATTGCTGCTTCAAGATTTCCTGTGTGTCCTACCATATCTGGATTTGCGTAATTTAAAATTATACAATCATATTTTTTTGAATTAATTGCATTTACAACTTTTTCTGTTACTTCATATGCACTCATTTCTGGTTTCATGTCATATGTTTCTACTTTTGGTGAAGGTACTAATATTCGATCCTCGCCTTTATATTGTTTTTCCTCTCCACCATTAAAAAAGAACGTTACATGAGCATATTTCTCTGTTTCTGCTATTCTTAATTGTGTTAATCCTTTATTTGATATATATTCTCCAAATGTATTTTTTAAAGCTGTAGGTTTAAATGCAATTTTAACATTTGGCATTTCCTCATCATATTGTGTAAAACATACGTAATACAAATTCAAATCTTTTTTTGTCTCAAATGCTTCAAATTCTTTATCAACTAATGTTCTGGTTATTTCTCTTGCTCTGTCTGGTCTAAAATTAAAGAATATTACTGAATCATTTTTTTCTATTTTTGCAACCGGTTCTTCTTCATTACATATTATTGTTGGTTCAACAAATTCGTCAAACACTTCTTTTTGATATGAATTTTCTATTGCTGCAATTGCACTTGTAGCTTTATTACCAATTCCGTTTACTAGCATGTCATAAGATTTTTTTACTCTTTCCCATCTTTTATCTCTATCCATACTATAAAATCTGCCTGAAATTGTTGCTATTTTTCCAACACCTTTTTCCTGTATTTTTTCGTTTAATTTCATTATATATGTTTCTGCTGATGCAGGTGGAGTATCTCTTCCATCTAGGAAACAATGTATAAATACATTTTCAAAATCCTTTCTTTTAGCTAACTCTAGCAATGCATATAAATGTCTTATATGGCTGTGTACTCCTCCATCAGAAAGAAGCCCCATTATATGCAATTTTGAATTATTTTTCTTACAATTTTCTATTGCCTCTGTAAATTCTGGTATACTAAAAAAATCACCGTCTTCTATTGTTTTTGTAATTCTAGTTAATTCCTGATAAACAACTCTTCCTGCCCCTATATTTGTGTGTCCCACTTCTGAGTTTCCCATTTGTCCTTCTGGAAGTCCTACTGCTAATCCACTTGTATATATTTCCGTCATTGGACATATTTTCTTTAGTTTATTTATATTAGGCATTTCCGCCATTTCTATTGCATTTCCATTTTTGTTTGGATTATTGCCGAAACCGTCTAATATCATTAGCATTGTTAGTTTATTACTCATTTTAATTAATATTCCTTTCTTTAACGCGTAAAATTATATTTTATTATACTTTATTAACTATTTGCGCAAATTCCTCTGCATCTAGACTTGCTCCTCCTACTAATGCACCATCTATATCTGACGTATTTAATAAATCCTCTGCATTTGCAGACTTTACACTTCCACCATATTGAATTATTATATTTTCCGCTACATCACTTCCATACAAGTCTTCAACTTGTTTTCTTATTGATTTTATTACATTATTTGCATCTTCAGCTGTTGCAGTTTTGCCTGTTCCTATAGCCCAAATTGGCTCATAGGCTATTATTATATTCCTAACTTGCTCATTTGTCAAATCATTAAATGCTTGTTTTATTTGGTTTTTAATGATTTCTGTTGTTTTTCCTTCTTCCCTCTGTTGCAAAGTTTCGCCCACACATACTATTGGTTTCAAATTATTGGCAAGTGCTGATTTTATTTTTAAATTTACTGTTTCATCTGTTTCTGCAAAATACTGTCTTCTTTCCGAATGTCCTATTATTACATATTTTACTCCTATACATTCAAGCATTTTGCCAGATACTTCTCCAGTATATGCCCCATTTTCCTTCCAATGCATATTTTGAGCCCCTATTTTTATGTTTGTATCTTGTGTAGTCAATAGTGAATAAAATAAATCTGTATATGGAACACATAATATTACTTCATTTTTTGTATTTTTAATTTTAGGTGCTAGTTCTTCTATAAATCTCATTGCTTCATTTGGAAGCATATTCATTTTCCAGTTTCCTGCAATTACTTTTTTCCTCATTGTTTATCTTATTCCTCCTTAATATATGAATTTAGTCGGAAAGTAATTATATTTTGATAGAAAAGTTTTCTGTTCTTCTATACTTTTATTATTTATTGTTTAATGCTTCTATTCCCGGAAGAGCTTTTCCTTCTAAGAATTCCAATGAAGCACCCCCACCTGTTGAAATATGTGTTATCTTATCTGAAAAACCACCCTTTTCTATTGCTGCCACTGAGTCTCCTCCTCCTACAATCGTTGTTGCATCTAACTCTGATAACACTTTTGCAATAGAATTTGTTCCTTTTGCAAACTTTTCAAATTCAAATACTCCCAAAGGTCCGTTCCATATAACTGTTTTAGCATTTTTTAGTTCTTGTGTGTATTCCTCTATTGCTTTTGGTCCAATATCTAGTCCTTGCCATCCTTCTGGAATTTGCTTTGAATCTACTGTAACTGTTTCTGTGTCATTTGTAAATTCTTTTCCACACACAGTATCTATTGGAAGCAACAATTTTACTCCTTTCATCTTTGCCTTTTCTATTGTTTCTTTTGCTATATCTAATCGGTCTAATTCACAAATTGAATTTCCAACCTCATATCCCATTGCTTTTAAAAATGTAAAAGTCATTCCTCCGCCTATTATAATAGTGTCTACTTTTTCTAACAGGTTTTCTATAACCTTAATTTTATCTGATACCTTTGCTCCTCCTAGTATTGCTACAAAAGGTCTTTGTGGATTGTCTAAACAATCCCCCAACATTTTAACTTCTTTTTCCATTAGAAATCCACAAACTGCTGGTAGAAACTCAGCAACACCAGTTGTAGAACTATGAGCTCTATGTGCAGTTCCAAATGCATCATTTACATATATTTCAGCTAAATCTGCTAACTCCTTAGAAAATTCTTTGTCATTTGCCTCTTCTCTTGGATCAAATCTAACATTTTCTAATAAAATTGCTTTTCCTGGTTCTAATTCATTTGCTAATTTTTTTGCACTTTCTCCTACTATATCTGTAGCAAATTTAACTTCAAAACCTAAATATTCAGATAATCTCTCTGCAACTGGTCTCAACGTAAGGTTTGGTTTAATTTCGCCTTTAGGTTTGCCCAAATGTGAACATAAAATCACTTTTGCATTATGTTCTAACAAATATTTTATTGTAGGTAATGCTGCAACTATTCTTAAGTCATTTGTAATATTTCCTGTTTCTTTATCTAGTGGAACATTGAAATCACATCTTACTAATACTTTTTTATTTTGAACATCTATATCACGTATTGTTTTTTTATTCATTTTGTACCTCCTTTGTTATTGAAAATCGGATATATGGATTCAGCCAATATCCGATTTTGTAAATTAACCTCTGCTAGCAATATATATTGCTAAGTCTACTAATTTATTTGAATATCCCCATTCATTATCATACCACGCAACTAATTTAACGAAAGTATCTGTTAATGCAATTCCTGCTGTCGCATCAAATATAGAAGTATGCTCATCATGTATAAAGTCTGATGAAACAACTGGATCTGACACATATTCAACTATTCCTTTCATTTCGTTTTCTGATGCTTTCTTTACTGCTGCACATATTTCTTCATATGTTGCCGGTTTTTCTAGGTTGCAAGTCAAGTCCACAACAGAAACGTCTACTGTTGGTACTCTAAATGACATACCAGTTAATTTTCCACTCAACTCTGGTATAACTTTTCCAACAGCTTTTGCAGCACCTGTTGTAGAAGGTATAATGTTTGCACTTGCTGCTCTACCACCTCTCCAATCTTTTTTAGAAGCTCCATCTACCGTTTTTTGTGTAGCTGTTATTGAATGTACAGTTGTCATAAGACCATCTTTAATTCCAAAATTATCATTTATTATTTTAGCAAGTGGTGCTAAACAATTTGTTGTACATGATGCATTTGATATTATGTTCATATCTGGTGTATACTTTTCTTGATTTACTCCCATTACAAACATTGGTGCATCTTTTGAAGGTGCAGATATTATTACCTTTTTTGCTCCAGCCTCTATATGTGCATTTGCTTTTTCTATTGTTGTAAATACTCCTGAACATTCCAATACATAGTCAACTCCATCTGCTCCCCATGGAATGTTTTTTGGATCCATTTCGTTATATACTTTTATTCCTTTTCCATCTACTATTAGTTTTCCTTCTTCGCTAGAAACCTCTCCCTCAAATTTTCCATGAACTGTATCATATTTTATCATATAAGCCATATAATCTGCTGCAATAAATGGATCATTTATTGCCACAACTTCAACTCCCTCTTTATTTAAAGCTGCTTGAAATGATAAATTTCCTATCCTTCCAAATCCATTAATGCCTATTTTTATTGACATATTAATTCCTCCTTTATTGTGATTTTTAGTAATTTCTTCGAAGTGTGGGCAATTAAAATCGCCTCTACATTTTTCATAGATTACTTTACACTATTATTGTAATAATTTTACTTATTATTACCAATTTGAAATAATTTTATATCAAAAAAGAATACTTTTCAAGTATTCTTTTTAATTTTATTTGTATATTCCTATTTTTCTCATATAATTTATATAGCTCTGGTCTATATTTCCCCAAATTCCTATGTTTCTATCTAATTCATTGGTATCAATTTTTTCTTTTGAATATTTCTCATAATTTTTTATAATTTCTTCTTTAAAATTGTTTGGACACCTTCCTATTATTCTTGAAATATCATCATATTTATTTCCAAATCCACCAAATCCAAAGTCTATTATAGCTGTAACATGATTGTCATTATTTAATAATACATTACTTGAATTTAAATCCCCATGCACTAAACAAGATAAATGATTTTTATCTTCATCTCTAAAATTCCAAAAAGCCATATCATCTTTGCTAACATGTTTCTTTAATAATTCATCCAAAAATTCTGTTAAATTCACTCCAATATTATTTATGGTAAAAATCTTATCTTTTTCATATTTTATGCTATGTAATTGAAACATAAATTTTGCAATTTCGCTTGAGATGTTTTCAATTTCTGACTCATTTAATTCATTCATTCTTTCTGCAAGAGGTGTTCCCTCTATTTTTCTGTGCATTGAAAAAGGCCTTCCTTTGTCATATAATAATTGCAATTCAACTGTGTCAAAATCTGTTTTGTTATGTATATATTTGGCAAATTGATAATCTTTTACTATTGTTCTAGCCCAAAATTCATCTCTTGGAAATCTAAAAAAGTATGATTTATTGTTCTCGGTCGTAACCTCAAAAACAATGTTGGTCCATCCTGTAGGAATTAACCTTATTTTCTCCACGTCTTCTAAATTCTTCAATATAATTTTATTAAAATCCTCATCTAGTTCAAAATACGTTTTTTGCATAAATCTTTCCTTTCTGTTCTTCTATTAACATTTTTTTAACTAATTCTATTATTTGTTTCTCTGATTCATTATCATAATTGTTATATACTATATAATCAAATTTATTCTTCCATTCTCTTTTATAGCAAATATTGTTATAATGTTCTTCCATTTCATTAATTCTTTCATTTAATTTTTCTGTATTGGTTTCTCTTTCTATAACTTTTTGTTTTGCTATTTCTAAGTTTTTGGGTAATATATATATTGTTTTTATGTCTGGTCGTATTTTTTTCCAGTCATCTATCATAGTATAATGCATTTCAAATATCATATTTTTTTCAGTCAAAATTTCTTCTTTTAAATATGCATACATGCCACCAAACACTTTAAATTGATATATTATTTTTCCTTCTCTATTTAATTTGTCCAGTTCCTCTTCTGTTCTAAAGAATCCTACTTTTCCCTCTTGCTCCTCATTTCTTTTCTGCCTTGTTCTAATTGTATTAACTTTTTCGAAACCTAATTTTTCAACTATTTTTTCCTTAAAATACGTTTTCCCTGCTCCAGATACCCCTACTAAACCTAATAACATTTTTAAATAAATTCCTCCCATACTATATTGGCAAAGTCTAAACCCTTTTCAGTAAGTTTAATTCTATCTAATTCTATTTCTATTAGTTGCTCTTTTACAAGCTTTTCCAACTCATTTCTATAAATATATAAAGGATTGCCTACAAATTTATTTTTAAATTCTTGTATACTTATTCCATCTATTTTTCTTAATCCTAACATCATATATTCTTTCATTTGACTGCTTGGATTTTGCTTTTCGAGAAAAATAAAATTGTCTGTTACATTATCATTTTTATAATTTGTTATATAGTCTTCTATTGAATCTATATTTGAAAATCTTACATTGTTTGTATATGAATGTGCAGACGCTCCAAAGCCCATATATTCTTTTTGGTTCCAACAGTCTAAATTATGTTTAGATTCATATCCTTTTTTTGCAAAATTAGAAATTTCATAATGTATGTATCCCGCTTCTTCTAATATTCTTTTAGTTTCCCAGTACATTTTTCTCTCATCATCTTCATCAGGTAACTCAATTTCCTTATTTTGCACCTTTTTATTCAAAACTGTTCCTTCTTCTAAAATCAACGAATATAGTGATATATGCTCTGGTTTTAAGGCAATTATTTGTTTTAATCCTTGTTTCAACTTTGGTACTGTTTGTCCAGGTAACGCTAACATTAAATCCACATTTATGTTTTTAAATCCAACTTCTCTAGCCATATTATATGTTTGTAAAAAATCATCATATTTGTGTATTCTGCCTATCTTTCGTAGTATATCATCATCTGTGCTTTGTAATCCTATACTTACTCTATTTATTCCGCTTTTCATGTAATCTAATAATTTCTGTTTATCCACTGTTCCTGGATTAATCTCTATAGTTACTTCTGTATCTTTAGATACTTTGAAGTTTGTTTTTATCTCTTCAATAATTTCTTTAATGTACTTACTATCTATATATGATGGTGTGCCACCCCCTATATAAATTGTTTTTACAAATACCAAATCATCCAAGCCATTTTCATAGTCTAGTTTATTTCCTGTTCCTACTTCTTTTATCTCATATTTTAACCATTTTATATATTCTTCTATTAGTCTTTCCTTATTTGCATAAGACTTGAAATCGCAGTAATAACATTTTTGCTTGCAAAATGGTATATGTACATATATTCCAATTTCTTTCATTTATCTATTTTCTCAACTCCTCTGCTATTTGTTGTATTTTTCTTAATCTATGGTTTACTCCTGATTTTCCTATAGGGTTCTTCAACAACTTTCCAAGTTCTTCTAAAGATGCATCTGGATTTTCCTCTCTAATCTCCGCTATTTCTCTTAATTGTTCTGGCAATTCATTAAACTTCTCTTTTTCCCTTAAATATTTTATATCATTAATTTGTTTTACTGATGAATTCACTATCTTATTTAAATTTGCCGTTTCACAATTTACTTTTCTATTTATATTATTTTTTATATCTCTATATACTCGTATTTCCTCAAATTTTAGTACAGAAGAATTCGCTCCTATCAATGCTAAAAATTTAGATATCTCTTCTCCATCTTTTGTATATATTGAATAACCTTTTGCTTTTTCTAAAATTTTAAAATCTATATTATACTTTTTTAGTATTTCCAATATGTATTTCGCACTTTCTAAATTTCTTAACGATATTTCCAAATGATATTTTTTTTCTGGATTATTTATTGTTCCACTTCCTAAAAAAGCCCCTCTTATAAATGCCTTTTCTAAATCATCACTTTTATTATCATTATTATTTTCTGTTAATTCTTCAATATAATTTTTGTTTATAGTAATTGAATAAACACTTCTTTGAATTTTTATATTATGATCATTCAGTCCTAGATTATTGAGCAATTTTCCAAATCTATTTATGTTATATTCACTTTCTGTTGAAAACTTAATTTTATTTTTTTGCACACTAACATTATTAGTTGCCATATATCCTAAGAGTTCGGTCTTAACGTTCTTTTTATCTGCTAATGTATTTAATTTGCTTAATTCTTTTTTTACTTCTAATGAAAATGACAATTTATCACCAACCTTTTATAATAATTACCCTATCATTACCCGCTAAATCTTCTATTATGCTATAATTTAAGTTTATTAATTCTCCAACACTTTTTGCTTGATTATATCCTATTTCCAACAATAAGTAACCATCTTTTTTCAAATATTTTTTATACTCAGATAATATTATCTTATAAAATTTCAACCCATCTTTTCCACCATCTAAAGCAATTATTGGTTCATTTCTCACTTCTGTTGGCAATGTTTTTATAACGTCAGTCTCTATATATGGTGGATTTGAAACAATTATGTCAAAATCCTTCTCTTGAATATTTTCAAACATATCTGATACTATAAATTCTATATTATCAACATTATTTTGTTTAGCATTTTGTTTTGCAATATCTATAACTGTATTTTTTATATCTGTTGCATAAACTTTAGCATTTTTTATATTTTTTGCAATTGAAATTCCTATTGCTCCACTCCCTGTACACAAATCCAGGATTTTTATATCATTACCATGATTGTTGCAAATTTCTATCGCTTTCTCAACTAATATTTCTGTATCAGGCTGTGGTATTAAGACATTTTTATCAACATAAAAGTTCAGTTTCATAAATTCTTGTTTATTAGTTATATATTGTATTGGCATACCATTTTTAATGTCGTTAATTCTATTTAAATAAGACTCAACATTATTATCACTTACTTCAATATTAGGATTAGAAACAATCTTCTCCCTACTTAATTTTAATATATATTCTAACAAAATACGAGCTTTAATATTCCCATCCTCTATATCCTTTAATAAATGTTTTCCATTGACCAGTAATTCACTAATATTCAATATTATACTCCTTTTAATAATGTACATCTATTTTACCATATCGCCCAAATTTTATCAATGGGACAATTTTGGACAGTCCCAAACGCAAAAAATACCCCACATTAGCCGTAAGATGAAGAAATTTTAAGGACCTGTTTGCACAGGTGGGTGTCTTGTTGAATGCTACTGGGTTTCTTATATAAGTATAAGCTTACACGCCACACTCAAAGGCGGACTCCCGTTTTAAGTTTGTTGGTTCTAAAATTTCAGTCAATACGTACCACGCAGGGATTTTTTTCAATTTGTATTTATATTTTAGCATATTGCTTTGGGGTTTTCAATCTGTCTTTTTGCTGTATTTTTAATTTATATAATGTATAATCTTATTATCTTTATTTATCTTCTTTTTTATAGTTTTCTTATATTCTTATATCTACTTTAAGTCTTCCATTTTCAATTATACCTGTACCTATAAATTTATTTGTTTTGGAATATATTTTATATATTCCATCTTGTTTTTCTTTTTTTAATTTTACACCATTTAACAGTAGTTTGATATCATCGTCTTCTAACTGTATTTTTTCTTTATCTTCAAACATCTCTTCAATTGTTATCACTTTTATATTTTGTCCTTCCTTTAATTGTTCTATTGTAATTGCTTGTTCAATAGTAAATTTTCCCACCTTGGTTCTTTTTAATTCTTTCATATATCCTACTGTTTGCATTTCTTCTGCTATATTTTCACACAATGTTCTTATATATGTACCTTTAGAACATCTTACTTTAAATTGCATTTGTTTTTCTTCTTTATTTACTTTTATTAATTCAATATCATATATTTCTATATTTCGTGGCTTTATTTCAACTTGTTGTCCTTTTCTTGCATACTCATATAATTTTTTTCCATTTACCTTAATTGCTGAATACATTGGTGGAACTTGTTGACTTTCACCAATAAAGCTTTTTAATATTTTTTCTATATTTTTAAATTGCAAGTATTGTTCTGGAACACACTTTTTTTCAACTTCTTCTCCTTCTTCATCAGCTGTTGTTGTTTTTGTTCCTAATTGTAATAATACCTCATACTCTTTGTCATGTTCTATTAAATATTTAGAAAGCTTTGTTCCTTTCCCCAATAAAATAGGAAGAACACCAGTAGCATTAGGGTCTAATGTACCAGTGTGTCCTACTTTCGTATTAAACATTTTTTTTATTTTGTATACTGCATCATGTGATGTATAACCTTTTTCCTTGTTTATTATAATAATTCCATCCATTTATTATTTCCTTATATATCTTTTTATTTGTGTTAATATTTTCTCTTTTACTTCTTCTATATTTCCTGTTATTGTTGCTCCTGCTGCTCTTGGATGGCCTCCACCTCCAAACATAATGCAAACATCTGAAACATTTATATATTGGTTTGACCTTAGAGATAGTCTCCATCCATCTTCAATTTCTCTTGCAAATACAGAAACTTCTACATCTTCCACATTTCTTCCTATTTCTACTATTCCTTCATGGTCTCCTGTTTTTGCATCAACACTTTGCATATCTGCTTGTGTTATGTATGTAAATGCTACTTTTCCTTCTTCAAAAAATTCTAATCTATTTAAAGCAACTCTTGTTAGTTCAAAGCATGGTTTTGTTGTTGTTTGTAAAACTCGCTTATATATATCAGATACATTTACTCCTTTTTTTAAAAGTGATGCTGCAAATTCAAATGTTTCTGCTGTTACCCCTGAATACGCAAAGCCTCCTGTGTCTGTTATTATTCCTGTTATAATACATGTTGCTATGTCTTTTGATATTTCAAATCCAAAATATTCAAACATTACTATTAGTATTTGTGCACAAGCAGGTGCATCTGGATTAACATAGTTTAAATCTCCAAACATGGTATTTGTTCCATGATGATCTATTACTATTTTTGATTTTGCATTTTCAAAGTAACTTGCAAATCCATTTAATCTCCCTATAGTTGGGCAATCTAATGATATTGCTAAATCGTATTTTTGTACTTGACTTTCTTTTTTTATTTCCTTTGTACCTGGTAGAAATTCAAATATTTTTGAATATTCTGGTATAATAACATCTGGATTTTTTCCATATGCTTTTAATATATTGTACATTGCCAAACTACTTCCAATAGCATCTCCATCTGGATTTTCATGAGTTAATATTACTATTGAGTTAGCTTTGTTAATTTCCTCTAAAATTTTATCTAATGTCATATGTATAAAGAATAAAGCTGTTAAACTTTATTCTTCGTTCACCCCGCTTCCTTCGTTTTTTAATTCTTTTAGAATTTTTTCTATTTTTTCACCATATTCTAATGAATCATCTATTTCGAAAATTAGCTCAGGTGTAATTCGTAAATTTATTGTTTTTGCAACTTGAGACCTTATAAATCCTGCTGATTCTTTTAGTCCTTCCATTGTTTTTTTAATGTTTTTTGAATTTAATATACTTACATATATTTTTGCATATTTTAAATCTGGTGTTATTTTTGCTTTTGTTACACTTATTAATCCAGTTACATTTGGATTTTTAAGTTCAAAACTAATTACATTACTAATTTCTTTTTTTAATTCTTCATTAATTCTATTAAGCCTATTTTCATTTTTCGGCATATTAGTTATCTCCCTTTCTAATACAAATAGCACATAATGTTATCTTTTAACTTCCTGCATAACATATACCTCTATTATGTCTCCTTCTTTTATATCATTATATTTTTCTATTTGAATACCACATTCATATCCTTTTGCTACTTCTTTTACATCATCTTTAAATCTTTTTAGTGACTCTAGCTTTCCGTCATGTAATACAATTCCCTCTCTTATTACTCTGACTCCTGCATGTCTTTCTATTTTTCCTTCTAATACATAACATCCTGCTATTGTTCCCACATTTGATACTTTAAACGTTTGTCTTACTTCTGCATTACCTATTACTTTTTCTTCATAAATAGGGTCAAGCATACCTTTCATAGCTGCTTCAACATCTTCAATTGCTTTATATATTACAGAATATTGTTTTATCTCTATCATATTTTTTTCTGCAACTTCTTTTGCTGTATGTCCTGGTCTTACATTAAATGCTATTATTATTGCACTTGCTGCTTTGGCAAGTTGTACATCTGATTCTGTTACAGCACCTGTAGAAGAATGTATTACTTTTACCTTTACCTCATCATTAGATAATTTTTCTAATGATTGTTTTAATGCTTCTGCTGTTCCTTGTACATCTGCCTTTACTATTAAATATAGTTGTTTTAGATTTTCATTTGCCATTTTTTCAAACACATTATTTAATGTAACTTTTGCATTTTCGTTTATTATATTTTCTCTTTCTTGACGTTTTCTTCTTTCTATTAAATGTTTTGCCATTTTTTCGTCTTTAACTTCATAGAAAGTCTCTCCTGCTTCTGGTACATTTGTTAATCCCATAATCTCAACCGGTGTAGAAGGTCCTGCTTTTTTAATTTTTTGTCCTTTATCATTTTTCATTGCTCTTATTCTTCCAATAGATGTTCCTACTACAATTGTGTCTCCCTCATCTAATGTTCCTCTTTGTACAAGCATAGAAGCGATTGGTCCCTTTGACTTATCAAGTCTTGCTTCTATAACAACACCTTTGGCTTGTTTATTAGGATTTGCTTTTAATTCTTTCATATCAGCTACTAGTAAAACCATTTCTAGTAAATTATCTATGTTTATATTATTTTTAGCTGATATTGGACAGAATATTGTATCTCCACCCCATTCTTCTGGTACTAATTCATATTCCATTAATTCTTGCTTTATTTTATCTACATTTGCATTTGGCAAATCAATTTTGTTAACCGCCACAATTATAGGAATTCCTGCTGCTTTAGCATGATTTATAGCTTCCACAGTCTGTGGCATTACACCATCATCTGCAGCTATTACTAATATTGCAATATCTGTAATTTGTGCTCCTCTTGCTCTCATGCTTGTAAATGCCTCATGTCCTGGCGTATCTAAAAATGTAATTTCTCTGTTATTTACATTTACTTTGTATGCACCTATATGTTGTGTTATTCCTCCTGCTTCTCCTTCTATTACATTTGTACTTCTTATTGCATCTAGTAAAGATGTCTTACCATGATCTACGTGTCCCATTACTACAACTACTGGTGGTCTTGGTTGCAATTCATCTGCTTTGTCTTCTGTCTCATCAAATAATATGTCTTCTTCTTTTACTTGCTCTTTTTTCTTGGCTGTTATTCCAAATTCACTTGCTACCAAATATGCTGTATCAAAATCTATAGTATTATTTATTGTGCTCATTATTCCGTAATTTAACAATTTTTTTATTACATCACCACTTGTTTTTTTCATTTCCATTGCCAAATCTTTTACTGTTATTGTATCTGGAATCGTTATTTCTTTTAATTCAAATATTTTTTGTTTATTTCTTTCTTCTTCATTTTTTTGAATTCTTTTTCTATTTCTTTTTCCTCTTTCTGTAGTCAAGTCATAATAGTCTAGCATTTCTCCGTCTTGTTCATTAAACATATGTGATAATTTATCTACTTGTTTTAGATTTTTTAATTTTTCGCCATCAAATTCCTCATTGAATCTTCCACTTTTTCTTGTAGTCTTTTTGGTTGCTTTGTTTTCATCATATTTGTTATTTACTTTTTGCTTATCTATAGCTTTTGTACTGTAATCTCTTTGATTTTCTTTTTCAATTTCTACAGACATAATGTCTTTAATGTTTCTATCTATTCCTTTATTATCTAATGGTCTTCTTTCATTTCTGTTAAAATTAGGACGTTGTTGGTTATTATTTCTATTATTTTGAAATCTGTTATTATCCCTATTATACTGTTGTCTAGCACCATTTTCTCCATTATTATATGTTCTGTTTTGATTGTAGTTATTTCTATTTTGATTATAATTTCCGTTGTTGTTATAATTGTTTCTATTAAAATTATAACCATTATTATAATTTCTGTTATAATTATTTTCTGTTCTTCTTTGTTCTGGTTTAGGAGATTCTACAGTCGCCGTTGATGAAGTTTGTACTTTGGGTGTTGGTGCATTTTCTTGAGCTTTTATTGTTTCTTTTTCCAACATTTCTTCTTTTGCTTGCTCTTTTGATTGTTCTTTAACTTCTTTAACTTCTTCTTTTTTTTGTTCTTCTTTTTTGGAATCCTTTATTCCAAATAATTCATTAACCGTAAGAGGCTTAGTTGGCTTATTTCTATAAACAATATTGTAGTTTTGATTTTTTTCTCTTTCTACAAAACCAACATCTTTTCTATTTTGACTATTCTTTTCTTCTTGCTTTTCTTTTTTCTTATCCTCATCTGTTATTATAAGTTCTCTTCTTATTATAACTGGTGTATCTGTCTCTTTTTCTTTCACTTTTTTCTCTTTCTTTCCTATATTTTTTGTTTTTCCATCATCCAGGGCCTGCTCAAGTTTTTCCGCCTGTTCATTTTCTATTGTACTTAAATGGCTTGTTACAACTATTCCTAATTCCCTTGCTTTTTCTATTACTTCTTTACTGGCTAAGCCCACTTTTTTTGCTATTTCGTGTATTTTTATCTTACCCAATAACTTCACCCCCATCAATTTTTTTTGCTATTTCTTTTGCAATATTATTATCTTTAATTCCAATAACTGCTTTATTATCTTTTCCTATACATTTGCTTATTTCGTCCACTGTTAATATGTTGTAAAACATTACATTGTTTTCTATACATTTATTTTTTATATTTTTTATTGTTCTTTCTGAGGCATCTTTTGCAACTATAACTAGTTTAGCATTTCTTTTTATAATTTGTTCTAAACAAGCATCTGTGCCAAATACTATTTTTCCGGCTCTTGTTGCTAGCCCTATTAGCCCCATTACTTTAGTACTTATTATAATAAATTCCCCCTTTATTGAAATTAAAGTTTTTAGTCATTTTACTCCTTAAACATCTCTTCTAATTCATTATATATGTCTTCTGTTAGCTGTGTTTCAAAAACTTTTTCTATTTTTTTACTTTTTTTAGCTTTATTAAAGCAATCTACATTGTGACAAATATATGCTCCTCTACCACTTGCTTTTCCTGTCTTATCTATTGTAATGTTACCCTCTTTGCTTTTTACAATTCTCACAAAATCATTTTTGTCTTTTTGTACATTACATCCTATGCATGTTCTTTGTGGTTTCTTCTTCATATATATTCACCTCTTTCTTATAGCTTATTCTTCTTCTTGGTTTTCTACAACTTCTTCTTCATCTTTTTTCTGTAATATTTCTCTAAATTGAGATTCACTTTTAATATCTATTTTCCAGTTTGTTAACTTTGCTGCTAGTCTAGCATTTTGTCCAGCTTTTCCTATTGCCAATGATAATTGGTCATCTGGCACTATTACTTGTGCAAACTTCTCTTCCTCGTTTACATCAACAGCCATAACCTGTGCTGGAAGCAATGCTGCTGATATATATAATGCTGGGTCTGGATACCATTCTATTACATCTATCTTTTCTCCGTGCAACTCATTTATTATGTTTTGAATTCTAATTCCTTTTTGTCCCACACAAGAACCAACTGGATCTATATTTTCATTTGCTGAGTAAACCGCAACTTTAGTTCTACTACCAGGGTCTCTTGAAATACTTTTAATTTCTATTAATCCTTCATATATTTCTGGGATTTCTAATTCAAATAATTTTCTTACAAAGTCCGCATGTGCCCTTGAAACCGTTACTTGTGGAGAACCTTTTAATCCTCTTTCTACATTCAATACATATGCTCTTATTTTATCATTTACTCTATACTTTTCTGTTGGTACTTGCTCTTTTAGTGGCATTACACCTTCTAACTTTCCAAGGTCTAATACTACTATTCCTCCATCTGCTTTTTGTATTATTCCAGATACTATTTCACCTTTTCTATTATTAAACTCTGTATATAATACATCTCTTGATGCTTCTCTTATTTTTTGTATTATTACTTGTTTTGCTGTTTGTGCCGCTATTCTTCCAAAATTTCTTGGAATAATTTCTATTTTTGTTTTATCTCCTATTTCCAATTTTTTGTTTATTTTTTGTGCTTCTTCTAAACTTATTTGTGTTTGTGGTATTTCTACTTCTTCCACTACTTCTTTTTCTGCATATACATGTATCTCTCCTGTTGCTTCATCTATAACTATGCTTACATTTTCATCTGCATCAAAATTTCTTTTATATGCTGTTATTAACGCTGTCTGAATTGAATCTAATAAATACTCTTTATTTATCCCTTTTTCTTTTTCCAAATCATTCATTGCTAAAAACAACTCTTGTGCATCAATTGCTTGATTGTTATTTTTTGTATTCTTTTTCATTTTCCTATTCCTCCCCTAATTTACCATTCATATACTTTCTTTATTTGTGCTATATCTTGTCTTAATATTTCTTGTTCTTCATTATCGCTTATTACTATTATTGCCTTTTCATTAATTTGTTCTAATATGCCTATTATTTCTTTCTTCTTGTTTATTGGTTTAAATAATTTTATTTCTATTTTTTCTCCTATATTGTCTTTTAAATGTTTATCTTTTCTTAGTATTCTTTCTACTCCCGGAGAAGAAACTTCTAAAAAATATTGTTGTTTTATATAGTTTGCATCATCCAATAAATCAGTAATTGCATTATTTACTTTTTCACAATCTTCTAAACTTATTCCATTAGAGTTATCTATGAATATTCTTAAAAAATAATCTTTGCCTTCTTTAACATATTGAACATCATATAGTTCATAACCCAAATTAACTATTTTAGGTTCAACCAATTTTTCAATTTTTTCTTCTAAGCTTGACATATTTCACTCCCTTAATACGCATTTGAGAGTGGGATTTGTTCCCACTCTCTCTAAATTCCTTATGCGATTATTATTATACCCTATTTTTCTAGTAATTGCAAGTCTTTTTTTAATTTTCCCTCTGTTTTGTTACCTCATACATTACAATTCCTGCTGATACTGATGCATTTAGTGAAGTAATTTTACCTTTCATTGGTATTTTCACTAAGAAGTCACAGTTTTCTTTAACTAATCTTGACATTCCATATCCTTCGCTTCCTATTATTATGGCTACAGGCATTTTAAAGTCTTGTTGGTAATAATATGTTTTTGCCTGTCCATCAGTTCCGCAAATCCAAATATCGTTTTGTTTCAAAAATTTAATTGTTTCATTTATATTATTTACCCTTGCTATTTTCATATGTTGCACTGCTCCAGCAGAAACCTTTGAAACTGTGCTATTTACTCCACATGCTCTTCTTTTTGGTATTATTATTCCATGAACTCCAGCTGTTTCTGCTGTACGAATTATCGAGCCTAAATTATGTGGATCTTCTATTCCGTCTAATATTATTATAAACGGTTTTTCTTTTCTTTCTTCTGCAGTTTGTAAAATATCTTCCACTTCGCAATAATCATATGGAGGAACAATTGCAATTACACCTTGACTATTTTCTGTTTGAGCAATTTTATTTAACTTGCTTTTTTCTATTTCTGTAATTATTATTTTTCTGTCTTTTGCAATTGCAATAATTTTATTTATGGAGCCATGCTTCTCTCCTGTAGCTACAAGTATTTTATTTATGTCTTTGCCCGACTCCAAATATTCTAGTACAGCATTTCTTCCCTCTATCTGGTCATTATATTCTTCCATGTTTATTTCTCCTCTTAATACTAAAACCATCTTTTCTTTCTACCAAATTATGGAATTATAACATTATTATCTTGTGACATATTGTTAGACAACTCTGAAATATGTCCATATACATTTTTCATAAAAAACTCTATGGTGTTTTTTATTATTTTTTTCTCGTTTTCTTTTCCATTAGCACTTATCATACTGTGTAATGATGTAGTGCAAATACTAGCAAGTTCTTCTATATTTTCAATATTCACAGACTGATTTAATTTTTCTACTACTTTTCCGGTTTTATTTAGTACGCTTTTTTCAAGTACTGCTAGTAGCTGTTCTGGTTTGTAGTTATTAATTATAATTGCATTATTATTTTTTAACTCTGTTATTTCCTCTACAGTATCAACTTTATTTATATTTTTGTTGTATGTAGCAGTAATTTTTTTGCCGTTGTTGTTAATCTTTGTTGTTGACGTATTAGTTACTCCTCCATTTACTGGTCTTCCAATTTTAGTTTCTTCTGAATACATAATTTCATTTGTTGTAATATCAGGAATTAATTCGTATTTGTTTGTTATGTTTTTTTCATCTTTCACTTTTGAAAGTACAAGTTTAGCCCCTTGTTTTTCTTCCGAGTTATTTACAACATTAAAAATAATTTCTAAATTTAAATTGTTCTCACTAAATTTGTTATTTATAATTATTTCCACTTCTTGCTTTTCTTTAATTGCATTTGTATTTAAATTATTATCTGTCATATCTTCAATTGTAGTATTTATTACTGTTCTAAGTGTCACTTTGTCTTTTTCATATACTGTTATTGTTAATGGTGATTTCACATTAATTTTTTCTTTTAGCTCTTGTGCTGTCGAAGAAAGTTCCACTTCTGAACTAATTCCTAATCTTTTTAATATATTTAATAATGTTTGATTTTTAGAAAAACTATCAATGCAAGTTATTATTATTTGATTTACTTGATTTTCATCTAATTTTAATGTATATATATTTGCACTATATGTTGTTCCATTTATATCTATATTATTTTTTGCCTTACTATAATTTTCCTGTTTAATATTCTGCTTAACTATGTTTAAAAAGTCATTTATTAATTGTTTTTGCTCTTCTTCTGTAATTAATGGTTCATTACTAAATTCAATCTTTTCAGGAATTATTTTTTCTAACTGATTATTCCCACTTAAATCACTCGCTAATTTTTTTAGATTTTCATTTCTTATGCCTATATAGTACTTTAGTAAATCTTCACATTTTATAGCATATATATTTCCACTATTTATATAAGAAAAAGATAGTAAATTGTCTTGTCCATTTTTTAAATTTGCTTCAGCATATGTTCTTCTTGTAGCATTATCATGTCTTGTAGCAGTTGTTACATTAATATTTTGAATTTCTGTTCCTTTCTCTAATATTGTTGTTAAGCTTCCACTTGAAACATAACTAACATTTTTAAATGTTGTGCTTTGTTCTTTGTCATATTCATTTTCAAATATTTGTGATATTGCTTCTTGTTGTGCAATATATTTCCAGAAAAGCTCTTGTGGTTTTTTTAACATATCTGTAAAAAAGTATAAATATCCACCTGCCGCGCCTAATCCAAGTATCAATACTGTAATTATTACAACCCATAATCCAATACTTTTTTTCTTCATTTTTGTTCCTCCTTATTAATTTTTTTATTTATATCTTCTATTGCTGTTATTTTTAGATACTCCAGCCTTTTCTTGGTTTGCTCATCTTTATAGTCAATTCTGTCTATCAATTTTTCTATATATTTTTCATCTCTTATTTTTTTTAAACTATACTCAAAGTTTAAATCATATATAAAAGCTAATATTATTATCCATTTATCAATATTGCTTGTAACTGTGCCAGATTTTATTGTTTTTTTCATTAATATTTGCTCATAAACATTATCAGATAGTTTCTCGTCTCCTATATCCTCTTTTTTATACAATAAATAAAATGGCTTAAACAAATATATATTCATAATATCTAATTTATCCGCATCTCGTATTATTTTTGCTTGAAGCATTTCTTCTTTATTCAGGTTTAAGTTTATACTATATTTATTATGATTTCTTATTGCTTCATTTATAATTTTATCATATTTATTTGTAGAAATAAACCTTCTTATTAAATTATTTTTATTTAGTTGTTCTACACCATACTCTGCATGATCTATACTTTTTGAATCCACAAATGTAGAATATTGTGTAATTTGTTCAAATCTACCTATATCATGTAAAAGGCCAACTAATTTTGCAATTTGTACTTGTTCTTCATTTAATTCTAGTGACTTTGCAATATTATAGCTTTCTTTTTCAACTCTGTAAGAGTGGTCTTTTTTCATTTTAATATTTTCATTTTGCAAATCAAATTTTAAAACATATTCTTCAAATTCTTCTTCAGCTTTTTTAAAATCAATCATATGTACCTCTATTCCTGGGCATTTTCTTCAATTAAATTTGTTTCCATTTCATTTTCTTTTACTTCAATTTCAGAAATAGCACCATTTGTTTTATAAGCTTTTATTTGTATTTTATATGTTTTGCCTATGTCTATATTTTTCTTATATTCTTCTATTTTTTTTATGCTTGTTTCTCCATTTACCATTATAAGATCTTCTTTTGACATAATGCTATTATGTTCTATAAGGACCTCATATATTTTGTTCAAATTTGTTGCTGATATATTTCTGCTTCCATCTGCTGATATATATGTTTTTAATATTTTTTGTGCCTCTGCTTCGTTATTGTTTAATTTATCATTTATTATTGAATTTTTTTGTGCATAATCTGTTGCAAATATCCAAATTCCATTTATTATTTTTTCTGTTATTCCATCACCGTTTGTACTAATAAAACTTGAACCAATTGTGCTTATAACCTCTAATTTTATTTTAGGTGCTAACTCATCAAATCCTATTTTCTCAAATTTTTGTGTTAAATTTTGAAATTTGTTTATAATGTATTTTTCTATAAATGGCTGTAGCTGTTTCAGAGTATAATTATTTAATATAACAGCACTAGAGTCTTTTAATTCTGCTATTTTCTCGCCATTAACACCTACTTGTATATTTTGATTATATATTGAACTAACTTTTATTCCATTTTCATTCATAATAGTAGTAATTATTGAATTATTTATATTATTATTTTCCATCTTTCCAATTTTATTAACTATTTTATAGTTATACATTGGTTTATTTATATTTGGTGTTATTATAATATTATTTGTTACAAAATT
>OHTF01000280.1_pt1 | contig 23611 bp, 22 predicted proteins | sample 1578811 | NCBI WGS metagenome assembly OHTF01 (sample SAMEA3879571, study PRJEB24766) | human gut metagenome | biome: human-associated habitat; feature: feces | place: USA | collected 1985/1987
GATCTGTCCTATATGGCACAGCTGACAGGAAAGACAGAAGAAAAAATCACGGAGGAACTGGTTGGAGTTATATTTAAGAACCCACTGACAGACCAGTGGGAGAGTGGAGATGAGTATTTATCTGGAAATGTCAGGGAGAAGTTAAACACAGCAAGAACCTTTGCAGAGAATCACCCGGAATTCACACCGAATGTCCGTGCATTGGAAGCAGTTCAGCCAAGAGAACTGGAAGCATCTGAAATCGAAGTAAGGATTGGGGCAACCTGGATTGAACCATCGGATTATCAGGACTTTATGAGGGAACTGCTTCATACTCCGTGGTATCTTGCACAGAAGGAGATACAGGTAAAATATTCTGAGGTGAATGGTGAGTGGCGGATTACCGGGAAAAATGCAGACAGTCCAAGAAATGCGTTTGCCTATGCAACGTATGGAACTGAGAGAGCAAATGCCTATAAGATTCTGGAAGAAACACTCAACCTGAAAGATGTCCGCATCTATGACACCATCGAGGATGCCGAGGGCAAGCCCAAGCGTGTGCTGAACAAACGGGAGACCATGCTGGCGCAGCAGAAACAGCAGGTCATCAAGGATGCTTTCGCCAACTGGGTCTGGCAGGACCCCCAGCGGCGCATTGCGCTGGTGAAGCAGTACAACGAGTTGTTCAACTCTACCCGCCCCCGTGAATACGATGGTTCCCACATTCACTTTGTCGGCATGAACCCGGAGATCACCCTCCGGGAACATCAGCGCAACGCCATCGCTCATGTACTTTATGGCGGTAATACGCTGCTTGCGCACGAAGTTGGCGCAGGCAAAACCTACGAAATGGCAGCATCCGCCATGGAAGCAAAACGGCTGGGGCTGTGCCAGAAATCCTTGTTCGTAGTGCCCAACCATTTGACGGAGCAGTGGGCTTCGGAGTTCCTGAACCTCTACCCCAACGCCAAACTTTTGGTGGCACGGCGCAAGGATTTTGAGACCGCAAACCGCAAAAAATTCTGCGCCCGCATCGCCACCGGCGACTACGATGCTGTCATCATTGGGCACAGCCAGTTTGAGCGCATTCCTCTGTCCTTTGAGCGGCAGGAGCGTATTATTCAGGAGCAAATTTATGAAACGCTTGCCGCCATCAATGAGCTGAAAGTCCACGCAGGCGAGAATTTCTCCATCAAGCAGATGGAAAAGACCCGGAAAACGCTGGAAGCAAAGCTGGACAAGCTGCGCGCCGACAGCCGCAAGGATGACGTGATTACCTTTGAACAACTGGGCGTTGACAGGCTTTTTGTGGACGAGAGCCATTTTTACAAGAACCGTGCGAAACGTTGTGCATAAGCCCTTGTTGACAGCAAGGACGAAAAGCACCATGTGATTGCACTTAGCAATAAGAAAATATCACAGAGAACTTTAATCTCGAAATCAGAGGTGAAATTCCTCTGCCGTACAGAACCAATGTCGAGGAACAGAATTCCAGAGAATAGGTCAAAATTCAAGACAGTACGAGAGCTAATACTCCACTGTGCGTTGCCACCTGTAAGTGTGCATTGTACAGAGCGTGGTGAAGGCGTAACCTGAAAACCTAAACCTCTGCAAAGAGGCATGGATAATAATGGTGCGGGCTTCCGAAACCTATGGCTATCCGTTAGGGAAAGCTATGCAGCATCGTAAGAGCGAACGACATCCGAAAGGGTGACCCTTGGAAAAAGTGTGTGTGGCTGGTTTTTCTGCACACGCCCTGTGGGATGAAATCCCCATCAGGAATCATGTAGCAACTGTGGTTCAAAGCATGGTTAGATTTTCCCGGTGTAAGGTAGCAGCCTAAGGGTTTCAGAACAGGGATAGAGATTAAGGAACGTTTGAGAGCCTGTTGTTGGAGCGTTACAGTGCAGTGAAAGCAACAGGAAGTCAGCCGTATCATAGTAGTCTGGGCTGGGTAATGCCAGTCAAACGGAATTGAAATATTCCATGGCGAAGGATACGAGTCAAATCGATTTGTAAATTTCACAAAACGAAAATCCTATAACTCCCTGAAAGATGGGTGACGAACTGCGAGGTGAAAACCTTGTGCATTTGAACGTCAGATTTTCAACGGAAACGGAACTTAAAAAGATTCAGGACTTTCTCTATGAGAAGTCCGGTCAAGGAGTATCGTTCACCGGTCTGGTGGAAGCGATGGCAAATGAAGTGACCATTGTAACCGCCGTCCACAATATCAAGTCCAACAAAGGCAGCAGAACTGCTGGCGTGGATAAGATGAAAATGGACAAATACCTTCAAATGCCCAAAGATGAGCTTATTTTATTGATTCAATCGAGTTTTCGCAACTACCGCCCCAAACCAGCCCGCCGTGAATATATCGAAAAGAGTAACGGCAAGAAAAGACCGCTGGGTATCCCCACTGTATTGGACAGGATCATACAGGAGTGCGTGCGTATCATTATCGAGCCGATCTGTGAAGCGAGATTTTATCCGCAAAGCTACGGCTTTCGCCCCTATCGGGCACAGAAACATGCAATCCGGGGTATCATCAATGTCATAAATGCTGGATGTAAATCGCCCGACCAACCCGTGTGGGCTATTGAGGGTGACATCAAGGGATGCTTCGACAATATCAATCACCGCCTGCTGCTCCAAAAACTCTGGAGAATCGGTATCCATGACAAGCGTGTGCTGAAAATTATCAGTCAGATGCTGAAAGCTGGATATATGGAAAATGACCTGTTTCATGCAACAGAGCTTGGTACACCGCAGGGAGGAATCCTCTCACCGCTTTTATCCAATGTTTATCTCAACGATTTCGATTGGTATGTTGGTCGTATGTATATGGAGCCGCACAGACAGTGCAAGCATAAAGGCAACGACACAAGGCGTTTGAAATGGGCTGGTGTAACGCCAAAGTACAATTATCGCTACGCCGATGATTGGGTGATTCTGACGTCAACGGAGAAGGAAGCACTCCGCTTGAAACGTGTCTTGACAAAATATTTTCGGAACAGAATGAAACTTGAATTGTCGCAGGAAAAGACCTATGTAACAGACCTGCGGACAAACGGTATACACTTTCTTGGCTTTGTGGTAAAGGCCGAACGAAAACGGAAAACTCCTGACCCGGCAACATGGACGAAACATCTGGTTGGAAAGCCGCTGCCGGATATGGAACGGTTAGGAAAGAAGATTAAGAAACTGCTCGAAGAAGTGCACCGCATAGAACTTTGTCAAAAAGTCAATGTGCAGGCTGCGCAAATTCAGTACGTCAACTCTGTCATTATGGGTATGGCACAGTACTTGCAGACATCCATCTGCTCTCGTGCCTACCATGCGATAGACCGCAGAGTAAACAACGCTGCACTGGCTGTATGGAAAAAGCTGTACCCCAAACGGTACAACTCCATGCAGGTGTCGCTGAAGGTGCTTTGCAATCTTCCTGACCGACACAAGGGCTACGACAGTAAGACATTTGCGGTATGGGTCGAAGGAAAATGGTTTGGTATAACTTATGCGTTCATCACGCATAGTCACTATGAACCCAAGCCATTTGACCAGAAAATGACACCGTATACAGTGGAAGGGCGCAGACGGTATGTGAACTATCGTGCTAAGCACAAGTCACTGCCATGTGACCGTCCATCCGTTAATTCCCCGAACGATATTGCAATGTCAGCATACGCAAAGGGAAGGATGAATTTTGAGTATTATATGAACCGGGAGTATGCTTACAGCAGGGACAAAGGAAAATGTAAATGCTGTGGAAATGCCTTCTCACCCATGCTTCAAAAGCATTGTCACCACGTTAAAAACAAGCTTCCACTTGATAGAATCAATAAAGTACCGAATCTGGTTTGGCTGTGTGAACCATGCCACCGCATGGTTCACAACAGTCCAATACCGCCTGAGCTTGATGCAAAGACGGTAGGCAAAATCATGAAATACCGCGAAAAACTTAAACTGTGAAATTTACAACCACTCTGTGTCCGTGAGAACACAGCAGTGTTGAAATCTGAAGGAAGAAAGTAAATCGATTTGATGGTACGCCGGGTGCGCTGAAAGGTGCACGCCCGGCGTGAGGTGGGGGAAAACTTGGAGATTACTTCAAAAAGTTACCTATCACAACAAAGCAGACTACTCTGCGGACTGCTTCGCAGCCGCAGGGGTGCTGCACATTCTTTTTGACCACAAAAATGCGGAATGTCGCAGGATTATCCACCAGTGAAGCGCAAAAATCCAGCGATATGTTTGGCAAGTGCCGCTATCTGGACGAGATCACCGGCGGGCGGGGCGTGGTGTTCGCTACCGGCACCCCCGTGAGCAACTCCATGACCGAACTGTACACGGTCATGCGGTATTTGCAGTACAGCACCTTGCAGCAGAAAAAGCTGACCCACTTCGACTGCTGGGCATCCACTTTTGGAGAGACCACCACTGCAATCGAGCTTGCGCCGGAAGGTACAGGCTATCGGGCGAGAACGAGATTTGCCAAGTTCTTCAACCTCCCGGAACTGATGTCCATGTTCAAGGAGGTTGCGGACATTAAAACATCCGACCAGCTCCATCTGCCTGTGCCCGAAGCGAAGTTTGAAACCGTGGTGGCGAAACCGTCCGACATCCAAAAGGAAATGGTACAGGAACTGAGCAAACGTGCCGCAGAAATCCACTCCGGCACCGTGGATGCCTCAGTGGACAATATGCTCTGTGTCACCAACGACGGCAGAAAGATCGGCTTGGATGTGCGCCTGATGAACCCCATGCTGCCGGACGACCCCAACAGCAAGCTGAACGTATGCGTTCAGAACGTGCTGAAGATCTGGGAGGAAGGCAAAGACCAGAAGCTGACCCAACTTTTGTTCTGCGACCTCTCGACACCGAAAAACGATGGCAATTTCAACGTCTACGATGACATTCGCAAAAAGCTGATCGCCGCCGGTGTGCCGGAAAACGAGATCGAATTTATCCACAATGCTGACACCGAAGCAAAAAAGGCGGCGCTGTTCTCCAAAGTGCGCTCCGGCGATGTGCGAGTTTTACTCGGAAGCACTGCAAAAATGGGAGCGGGCACCAACGTCCAGTCACGGCTTGTGGCAGTGCATCACTTGGATGTTGGCTGGAAGCCCAGCGACATGACCCAGCGCAATGGTCGCATCATCCGGCAGGGCAACATGAACAAGGAAGTCAAGGTGTTCAACTACGTCACCGAAGGCACATTTGATTCGTACCTCTTTCAGACCCTTGAGAATAAACAGCGATTCATCTCGCAAATTATGACTTCCAAATCCCCGGTGCGTTCCTGCGATGATGTGGACGAACAGGCATTGTCTTATGCGGAGATCAAGGCGTTGTGTGCCGGAAATCCGCTCATCAAGGAGAAGATGGATTTGGACGTGCAGGTCGCCAAGCTGAAGGTGCTGAAAGCTGACCACCAGAGTCAGAAGTTCCGTCTGCAAGACAAGCTGTTGACCAAATTCCCGGCTGACATTCAGGAAACGAACGCCCACATTGCGGGGCTGAAAGCCGATGCACAACTTGCCGCTGCCCACCCGCAGGGCAAAGAAGAGTTCTGCGGCATGACCATCAAGGGCGTGACCTACGATGAGAAAAAGACCGCCGGTGAGCGTCTGGTGCTTGCCTGCTCCGAACTGCCCAACGCCGAAGAAAAAGTGATCGGCAGCTACCGGGGCTTTGAGTTGTCTCTGCGGTTCGATACCTTCCGCAGCGAATATCAGGCGATTCTGAAGGGGCAGCAGAGGTACCCGGTGCCCTTGGGCACCGACCCACTGGGCAACATTATCCGTCTGGACAACTCCCTGAACAACTTCCCGGAGCGTATCACCGCCGCAGAGAACGAACTGACCACCCTGCATCAGCAGCAGGCGGCGGCGCAAATCGAGGTAGAAAAGCCCTTCCCACAGGAGGAAGAACTGGCAGAGAAATCTGCACGGCTTGCAGAGCTGAACGCCCAGTTGGATGTGGACGAAAAGAGCCATGAGCCGGAACAGGATGAGGAAGAACAGGAGGATGCACCTCGCCGCCCCTCGGTGCTGGCAGCACTGGAGGAAAAATCGGACAAGCCGGAGCCGGTGAAGCCCTTCCGCAGTTATTACGACAAGGACGGTGATGCCCGGTGAGGGAAAAGCGGAACGAGATTATCATCCTGAGAACCACAAAGGAGGAGAAAAATCGCATCTATGAAAAGATGCTGGGCATGGGTATCCGCAGCCTGAGTGCCTATATCCGCAAGATGGCACTGGACGGCTATTGCCTGAATCTTGACCTGCCGCAACTGCGGCGCATGGCGTATCTCTTGCAGATGTGCAGCAACAATCTGAACCAGTACGCCAAAGCCGCCAATGAAAATGGTCGGGTCTACGCCGCCGACATGGAGGACCTGCGGCAGCGGCTGGATGAGTTAATTGAGATTGGTCGGCAGATTCTCTCCCGGCTGGCAGAACTCTAAATTTTTCCCCGCAGTTGGAGGACTGCGGGGCTACATAGGGGTGACATCCTTGCAAAACAATAGTTGACCCCCTTATAATAGGGGCGAAAGAAAGGCAGGTGCTGGATATGAGGTTCGTTTTTAAGATGATCGTTTTCCCGTTTTGGCTGCTTACGGCTTTCCTTGCGCTGATGCTGAAATGGACGCTGAACCTGTCGGCGTTTGTGCTGGCTCTGCCCATGCTGTATATTTTCGGCTGCGGTCTTTATACGCTGTACTGCCGGGAGTGGATGCAGTTTTTGATCTTGCTGGTGGCAGAGTTTGGCTGCTTCCTGCTCATCACCGCCGGAACGGTCATTGTAGAAGCCGTGGAATGGTTCAGCGGCTGGATTGCAGAATTATAAAATTTTTATGCCGCCATTGTGCGGCATTTTCTTTTTGCCGGGAGGTGGTAGAACTGGCTGCAACACGCTTGATTGCGCTGCACAAAAACAAGGGCATGACCGTTGCGGCCTGCCTGAAAAGCCGCACGGATTACGCCCAGAACCCGGACAAGACACAGCAGGGCGAACTGGTCAGCAGTTACGAGTGCAGCCCCCTGACAGTGGATGAAGAATTTATGCTCTCCAAACGCCAATATGAACTTGCCACCGGACGCAGGCAGAAAAGTGATGTGATCGCCTATCAGATTCGTCAGTCTTTCAAGCCCGGAGAGATCACCGCCGAGGAAGCAAACAAGGTCGGTTATGAGCTTGCCGAGCGATTTTTGAAGGGTAAACACGCTTTTATCGTTGCTACCCACACCGACCGGGCACACGTCCACAACCACATTATTTACAATTCCACTGCCTTGGACGGAACCCGGAAATTCCGGGATTTTTTGTTATCTGGGCTTGCGGTGCAGCGACTGAGCGATTTGATTTGTCTGGAGCATCAGTTGTCCGTCATTGAAATCAAGCCGTACCGGGAGCGGCAAAAGCGCACCCTTTATCCCCCCAGAGAAAGCAATCGGGATAAGCTGTGTGCCATAATCGACAACATCCTGCTGAACGAGAAGCCCGAAGACTTTGAAGCCTTTCTTCAAAAGCTGGAACAGCAGGGCTATGAGATCAAACGAGGTAAGCACACTTCCGTCAAAGGCACTCGGCAGAAACGCTTTATCCGTTTTCGGACACTGGGCGCAGGGTACAGCGAAGATGAGATAAAGGCGGTCATTGCCAGAGAAGCCGAACATCGCCCACATCAAAAGCAGCCGCCGAAAGAGCAACCGTTCCACCTGTTGGTGGACATTCAGGCAAAACTCTCCGAGGGCAAGGGCGAAGGTTATGCACGGTGGGCGAAACGCTACAATCTGAAAGAGATGTCCAAGACCCTGATCTTTTTGCAGGAAAATAAAATCGGCAGCATTGAAGAAATGCAGGAGAGAGTAAATGCAACGACTGCACAGTATCACGAATTGGGCGATTCCATCAAGGCCGCAGAGCAACGTATGGCAGAGATTGCTGTCCTCCGAGCGCATATCGTCAACTACGCTAGGACACGACATGTGTATGATGCCTACCGTAAGGCTGGATACAGCAAAAAGTTTCTGGATGAACACCGGGAACAGATTACACTGCACCGGGCGGCAAAAGCAGCTTTTGATGAGGCCGGACTGAAAAAGCTGCCAAAGGTAAAGGAGCTGAATGTCGAATACGCTGAGTTGTTGGCAAAAAAGAAATCGGCATACCCTGAGTACCGCAAAGCGCGGGATGAGATGCAGGAACTGATGAAAGCTCAGAAGAATGTCGAGATGTTCTTCGCAGAAGAAAAGGTCTCCAAGGAAAAAGCGCAGACCCGCTAAACAGAAAACGCCGAGGATCCTTCCCATTTTGGGGAGAGTCCTCGGCGTTCTTTTTCGTTATAGAAGCATTTGGCACAAATGCGCAGCCTGCATCCAGCGGATGCAGTACACAAAGGGTTTGGGACTATCCCAACAAGCATTTTGCAGAGCAAAAATGGCGTTTGTATATACGGACGCCCTGCTTGCTAGCTAGTGCATTGCTTGAACTGAACGCTCGTTATTAAAATTGCTGGATGCTCAACCGCACACGGCAATAATTTTTAACTAAAATCTTTGTCTAAGACTGTAAGCAGCGTTCTCTCTCAAGACCAGTTGGAAATTGTACTTGTTATCAGACAGTAATCCTACGTGCCACACCTCTACCACAAACAAGTTCCCAACAATTTTTAGAGCAATCGCTAATGCAAATATCCCATCCATGGCGTTCTTTGCAACTTCCGTTATTGCAGATGCATTCATCGCAAAATGTACCGCAGGAAATATAAGTGTCATAAATAGGGTTGATTAAAAAGTCCATTTGAAACCATCCTCTTACATGGTGATTCGACGCGCTATGCCTCTGCCACAAACAAGATCCCAACAATTTCTAGAACAATTAGAAACGCATTTGCTAACACATATCGCAGGTCCCGTCTTTTCGAAGCAAGCTCCTGTATTACATGTACAATGATTGCAATAATTATCGCAATCGTCGATGCCACCGTCATCGCTAAACGGCATGACTAAAAAGTCCATAATTTGTGTTCCTCTTTTACATGGTGATTCTTCGTGCAACACCTCGTCCGCAGACTAACACAGTACAGTTTGAAAAACACTTTGAGACACAGATGGAAGTATATTTTTTACAATCGCTTCCGTGAGTTTCAGCCATATAACATGTGCAACTACTGGAGGTGTCAAAGGTCTCGGGAAAAGTGGGTAAAATTAAAAAGTCCATAAAATCCTCCTTGGGAAATAATTGAGTTCTAAGGGCTCCAACCTCAAAGCTCAAGTGTGAATGAAATTATAGGAGTGCATCCCTTCTTTCAAAAATTAAAGGGTTTATCATTGCGTTACTTATAAAGAGAAAACTCAATGATATTTCCAATACGCTCCGGACCGTTCTTTTGTTACAGTCAGTTTAGCTGGATCCTCAAACAAAAGCACATATTGTGCAAAATTCGTGTCGGAGATATCAGGGCTATCAGAGTAAAACTTGTTTGACTTCTCAATAGGTGGATTGGCGAGGACAGTGTTGTAAAGAATTGCATTGTTCGTAGTTGAGTTTCCTAGGGCACCGACTTCTAAGGATAAGACGCCATCGATAACAGTTAATGCTTCATGGAGAGGAGAAGCTAAACTCGAAAGCCGGGTCACAAAAGAGTTTTGTACACGATAGACCTTTCCGGAATAGTTGGATAGCAAAACGTGTGCCCCACCAAACTGTCCATAATATTTTGCATTCGGGTTTTGCTCATATTCCCACATGAAGTGTTCATACAGGCAATTCTCCCGATATAAATCATCGGGACCACCTAGTTGTTCCACTTCCTCTTTGAGCCTCAGTTTTTCTTGAGCTTCCGTCCAGCCTAAAATGGCACGGTCCAGAGGGATTATTTGATCGCCCAGTACGGCTTTGAGCTGTGCAGGATTTGTCTGATACAACTCGATCAACTGTGGAAAAAGTTCATCTTGAAAAGTTTGAAGCGCCAAGGAACTGAAAGAATTCAGCTCTTGGATCGAAGTCAAAAGAAATCGCATTTGCACATCGGTGTTGGAAAGATCACGATTCTTTAATAGATACTGACAAAGAGTTTGAATATTACCAATATCATCGGTGATGTCGATTCCGATGATTGAAATTTTATCAGCGTTTTCTTTGTTGTGATTCCAATCCGCTATCCATTGGAATAGCTCATAGTCTGCTTGGGATACCATACACCGATCAAGCCAGTCGGAAAAGAGGAGCTTTCCCTGCACGGTTTCATTACAAAGAAAAGCGGTAGCGTATCCGGATTCCTCCACGAAAACACGTACACCTTTTTCTTTCACAAGGTACTCGAACAGAACGTTGCGGAACTTTTGATATTCAACCTTTCTATGGGCTTCACCAAAGATATAGACTTGAGCGTCATCATAGCGGAGCATTTTAGAAAGCCCGGAACCGGTGGAAAGATCAATGACTTGAGATTTACATGGATAAAATTCAAATGCAAGAGCTAAAATGATGACAAGGGTAACTACAAAAATGAGAAACTTCTTGCGCAAAATACTCCATCCCCTCCATCCTGTATAAAAATTAGAGACAGATGATTTCATCACAGCAATTGACAAAGATAGGATTGTGCGAAACTAATAGAATGGTTTTTTTCGACTTGAGTTGCTGTAAGTGCTTGACGAGCTGTAAGCAACTTTCCTGATCGAGGGATGCATCGGGTTCATCAAGGATTAGAAAATCAGAATCCTTTAGAAACGATCTTAACAAACAGATTTTTCGGGCTTCACCACCAGATAATGAGCTTGAAGCTATGAAGTCTGAGGGGTTCAATGTTTTGGCATTCAGAAGATGAATTATCCTATCTGCATTGATTTTCGAGGGGAAATTACCTTCTGGCAAAAAAAGAAGATTGTCTTGATAGGTGGCAGGAACAATCGTGCTTTCTTGGCTTACATAAGAAATTTTCTCCCGGAGCCAATGAATATCAATATCGTGGATATCAATACCGTTGAAAGAAATCATGTCGCGAGGGATGATGTCATTGTACAAGCCAAGTAAAATGTTGATAAAGGTTGTTTTTCCAGCACCGTTCTTTCCGGACAAGCCATAAATTTTACCGGGTTGAAGCGAAAATGACACATTTTCATATAAAAAACGATTTTCATCAGAAAATGTAAAGGATAAATTCTTGCAGCTGACGGAAAGAGGTGGCGAAAACTTTTTGTGTCCAGAAGGTTCTTTACTTTTTGAAAGGATATCATGTATTCGTTGGCTGGAAACACGGGCGTTTTGATAACTTGAACCAAGATTTAAAAAGTAAAGTATTCCATTTTGAACTTGGGAAAAGTATGTGGAAAAGGTGATTAACAGTCCGATTGTGATTTTATCATTATAGACACACTGAGCGCCGACAATGAGAAGGATGAGTTGAGAGAGCAACGAAATGCTGCTTTGAAGTACCGAAATTAGATATTGGAGATAGGAATCGTTGACTTTGGCGGAAGTGAATTTAGCAAAAGAATCATCGACTCGTTTTCGAAAGGAGCTTTCAATAGAATTGGTTTTAATGAAATAGATAAACTCGAGCTGTTCGAACAACTTTGCGAAGAAGTTGCTTTCGCAAATCCGCAAATTCTTCCGAGTTGCATACAACTTCTTCTTTAAAACAAGGTAAAGAAGGGTGTACAAAATCGAAGAAATTACGATGATTAAGGACATTTCGATGTTCAATGAAAAACAGAGGAAAAGAATACAAAGAACATTGAGAATCTTCGTTGTAACAGTTAAGACTAAATCAATACAAAAAGCAATGATAGTATTCGTATCTTGGTTGACGGCTTGATTCAGCGCAGAAAGGTTTTGACTTTGGATATAAGAGTAAGGGAGATCTTGTATATGGAAAATGACATCGCAATTGAATTCTTTTCCCATAGAGAGTTCTATCTTTAGCTTCAAAACACTGCTAAAAACACCCATCGCGTGTGAAAGCAGAAAAAGAAGGAGAAGAACCTTACATTTGTGAAGAATAGGGAAAAGTGAATGACCGGATGAAATATCAGTGATGATATTTCCGGTTATGTAGGGAGAAACGATAGATACAGCAGTACCCAAAATGCTCAAGAGCACTAGTACTACAAGAACGTGACAATGCGCACGAAAATACTTTTCACACTGCTTGAACATTTTCGTTTTCCTTGCTGCGTGCCTTGATGACATTATCCGCCGTTATAAGCAGAAATTCTTCAAGGTGATCCTTGAATTCACTGCACCTGTCGGGCAACGATTGTACACGGCGATGTGGGCAACCACCCATGCAAATCGGAAGAACGGCACAGTCGCTACAGTCCGGATCATCAACAGCAGAGTACTGAATATAGGAGAACAGAGTGCTATTATACTCAATATTCGTGTTGATGTTGCCAACAGCTCGCTCAATATGACCAATGTCATCCCAGCATTTATAGAGAGAACCATCGGAGTCGATGACGAACACATTGTTGGAATCTGCACCACAGTAACATCTGACAGGTGTGGGATAAAAATTATTCCGTTGCAGATTTGCAGTTTCACCGTTGATCATTTTAATTCTGGCTTCAACGAATTCATCGGTGTTTAAGCACATAGAGGTGGTCGGATCTTCTTTACCAGTGCTGGTGATTTTTCCGAGGTATGGGAAAACCTTTTCACTCAAACCATTATCTTTTACCCACTCGAAAATTTCATGAACTTGATCGACATTGTGCCTGCCGGTATTGATGCGGAGAGATACCGATGGAATCACATCTTTGACATCAATCAAATTTTGAGTAATAACGTCGTAAGTGCCGCCACCATTAGCTAAAGGACGGCTGCAATCATGAATTTCCTTTCGACCATCCAAAGTGACTTGATATTGGTTTACATAAAGGGTATTCAGCTTTTCAACAACTGCGCAATTCAGCAAATAGCCGTTCGTTACAATTGTCGCACCGTAGGCAATGTCATTCTTCTTGCAGATGTCGATGAATTTTAAGGAAAGGCTTTCAATAATATCAAGTGCAAGGAGAGGCTCTCCACCATACCATGTTACTGTGAAACTCTCAAGATGAGGAGCTTCAGATTCAACAAATTTAACGATGGCCTCTTGAGTGGCTTCGGACATGGTAGATGCGCGAAGTACTGATCTTTCGTAGCAGTACACACACCGGAAATTGCAATTTGATGTGGCGGCAATTACTAGTGATAGATGTGAACGACTGTACCGAGAGCAAAGCTGCTCATACTTCAAAATAGCTTTTTCGTCAATGGAATCATCGATGAGAAATCCACCGGTTTTCAAGTCGTTCAAAAACGCCTCATCCGGGATTTCTTCGTGAGTCTGGCAATAATTTTCATACTGTTCGACTTTAGAACAATCAACGAGCGCAAGTGCGAGCGATTTTGCGTTGAACATCAATTTCTGTGAAGGATTGCTTGGAAAATCATAGATGCTGTTATATTGCGATACTTTCATAACTATACTCCTTGATATTTTATAATGCGCGAAGGTGGTTTTGTTCTACTCCCTTACCACAAGAAAGTCTACACTATGGTAACGAAAAACGGATTTTCTGTCATGAAAAGGCAACAAAAAAGGCATTGAGCCAGTAACTGAAAACTGGCTCAATGCCTTTCAACTAAGAAAAAGCTTTTATGATATCATGAAGGATTTTCATTTGCTGTGGTGAAAAATCTTTCCCGCGCTGACTTGGCGCTAAGAATTCCCTGCGTAAATCCTCCAAAATGATTTTCTGCGCAGGTTCAAGACCTGACAATGAAAGTGAATCGCTTTTTTCAAGACCAAGAAGTTCATCAGCAGAAATACCAAATAACATAGCAATGCTAGAAAGTACATCCAACGGGATTGCATGAGCATCGCTTTCATACCCGCTGATTGTTGAAACAGCTTTGTTCAATCGTTTGGCCAAGTCAGCTTGTGTCCAATTGCGGCTTTCGCGCAACGATTTGAGTTTTTCACCGAGATAATATTCCACTTTCGTCCACTCCTATCATTATAGAGTGTACTATTTGCGGTTTCGATATAATCGTATTATAATATTGTAAAAGTTCGATTATCTCGAAATACAATTGACTTTTAGAAAGGGCTGCATTATCTTGAGTGGCAAAAAGCTGGTCAGATTCTCTTGGAGGAAATTTGAAATGAATTTTTTGGTCTGTGATGATGAGATAAAGATTGTCGAGCAGGTATCGACCTTACTTCAAGAACATTGTATGGAAAACGGAATCCATGCGCAAATCCATGCATTTGATGATCCGTGCGCGATTAAAGACTATGATTTGTACGATATTGCATTTCTGGATATCGACATGGAGAAGCTAAATGGCATTAATCTGGCAAGAAAACTTCGGCAAGAAAATCCAGGAATCGTTATCATTTTTCTGACGAACTTCATCCAGTATGCGCCGGAAGGGTTTGAGGTACAGGCGTTTAGGTATCTTTTGAAAAGTGACATGCAGGAAAGACTGGTATCCTATTTTGAGGACGCAGTCAGGGAAGTGGTTCGGGAAAAACAAATCATTACGATCTCTGTCAATGCGGAATTGATCGATATCCCAGTGAGCCATATTCTGTATCTGGAATCAAACCTGCGAGTTGTTACGATGCATCTGATCAACGATGACCGAGAGGAATATCGATTTTATGGTAATATGACAGATTTGTCAGAAAAGCTGGAGGCTCTTGGATTCCTGCGAGTCCAAAAGTCCTTTTTGGTAAACATGGAGTATATAGAACAGCTCCAATACGAAAAAGTGAGCTTGTACGGTGGAATCGTTCTGCCTTCCAGTGCTAAAAATCACAAGACATTGAAACAGCAGTACCTGAAGTGGAGAGGGAAAAATCGATGGGCGATTTTTTGAGCATTCTTTATACCGTAGTTGATACGCTTTCGCTTATATTCTTTCTGGATGCGTTTGCCACCCGACGCTGGGATAATTGGAAATTCAAACTGGGCGTTGGGTGTTTTATTGCGCTGCTTTGTTGGGTGCTGCAGGTTCCGTTTGTATTCTTCGGGCGAGATCCGGCCATCAAAATCGGCATGATCATTTTGGCGTACACAATAAGCGCAAGGGTATTATACAAAGAGATTTCCAATTCCATGCTGTTGCTTTTGGTTTGCATAGAGTACCTTGTGACCTATTACCTGTCTTTTGGCCTTGGTATGATGGGCGCTTTCATCTGTGGGATGGACGGAGAGGCTTTTCGCTCAAACTTTCCACTTGCGATGGTCTATGGAGGAATCAATTATTCGGCAGAACTTTTTCTAACATATACATTCCGAAAGGTCATGAGGCAAAGAAGGCTTTCGAAGAAGTCCAACAACCTGACTAGCGTACGATCATTGCTCTACTTTTTGTTTCCGAGTACATCGTTTGTGATGCTTGTACTTTTGCTGTACATGACAACTGGAAAGGACGCAAGCGAAGCGGTGGTCGCTGCTGCATGTGGGTCGATTTTTGCGGCCAATGTGGCGGTTCTGTATCTTTTGGAACGGATGGAAAAGACGGCTGAAAATCAGGAAAGAGTTTTGGCACTGGAACAACAGCTCCAGTTTCAGGCTAAAAATATGGAAGCGGCAAGTCAGCTCTATACGGCTCAACGCCATAAGGTGCACGACTTTCGGGCACACCTCAACATACTTCAAGGTCTTTTGCAAAATCAGGAGTACGATGCGGCAGAGCAATATCTGAATTCTGTGACTAAAGAACAAACAGATCGATTGTTCTTGGTCAATTCTCATCATTCGATTTTGGATGCGCTGTTCAATACGAAAGCAACCGAAGCAATCCGGAAGGGAATCGACATCGACTTTAAGCTGAATGATCTATCGACGCTTCCGTTTGACGTGTCCGATATGGTCGTTTTGTTCTCCAACCTGCTGGATAATGCAATTGAAGCATGTGAAAAAGTCGATGGTAATAGAGTGATTCGGGTCTCAGTTGTGTTAAAACGAAGCCTTTTGTTTTCCATCCGAAATACGACACTTCCGGTCAAGATAAAAAATGACACGATCCAGACAACGAAACCGAATGCAAGTCTTCATGGATTTGGACTTTCCAATATAAAACTTATTCTAAATAAATATCATGCAGACTTTGTCATGGACTACACAGATGGATGGTTTCAATTTACCGGAGAAATTGAAACATAGCCTATTTTGTGACATCGAAACCCGATTTTGTTACAAAATCATGGACGTAGAGAAGAATATCGTGTTTAAAACAAGTAAAAATGCTCTCGATGGTAGGAATCTCCAATGGATGAAGTTGCAAAAAAAATCGCAGATTTTTGTGTAAAGAACGAGCTTGTCGAACAGGGAATGTTTGAGTGGTGTGTGTACAGCATTGAAAAAAAACTAGTGACATTTTCCACATGGGTAGTATTGATTTCGATTGGTACTCGGTTGTTTGGATTCCGATGTACACTATGTTTTACTCTTGGATTTCTTGTACTACGCCGCAGGACAAATGGGTATCATGCGAAAACATATATTAAGTGTCTAATTGTATCTCTTTTTATCGAATGCGGTTCTATATTTGTAGTACAAAATATATCCATGGAAAGACTTGTATTCATCATTATTTTCTCAAATCTGACAATTTTCAAGTTTGCTCCTGTCAACAGCGAACAAATCCATTTGACAGTAGACGAAATGAACGCAATGAAAAAGGAAATACGCAAGGTTCTCATCGGAATGGATATTCTATGCTTGCTGTGCATTTTTTGTCACACTAGAACAATGGGAAATGGATTAGTCGCTGCACTAGCAGCAGATGCAATAACACTAGTTGCGGCGGATTTACACAAAACCAAGGAACGGTGATTTTATGAAGTACAATACCAAAAAAGCAATTCAGACGACAATCAATGTTATGATTAGGCGAGATATGGAGGGATGGCCTCCAGACTGTATCGGCTGGACATATCAGCCGATACGTCCAGTTCCGCTGCAGAAAGAAGAAAATATACTCTACAAGAAAGTAGAAAAAACAAGTACGATTCCCTAAAGAGTTGGACGGAGTCTTCTTACTTCAACGCTAGAGCACCATTTCGTGAGCCAACACATTATTTCTTTCATCATGGATAGCAACAGGGATTTTCCCTTTTACTATCATGGAGGATTGCACCGTGCATTCTCCATGCTCCGCCCCATAACATTGCCATAATCGACAAAGGAAAGGACGAAGAAAAACTATGAAAAGAAGATTGATTGAGTACGAATCCAGTCCCGGCGAGCAACCGACCCGCCGCGAACGAATGTCTGCCTGCGCTCTGACCCCTTGGTGTGGCGATTGGTTGCTGCGCCGTTTGGTCGGAGGGCTGGCTTATGTACTTTGATGCTCACGCCACCGGAAAACGTATCCAAAAGGCCCGCAAAGCCCACGGGCTTACGCAAGAACAGTTTGCCATAAAGCTGAACATCAGTGACCGCCATTTGGGAAGAATCGAGAGGGGAGAATGTGCCGCTTCGATAGACCTGCTGGTAGAAGTGGCAGTATCTTTGAAAACCACACTGGACTTTTTGATTTGCGGCGTGACAGAAACTCCACGGGAAAGGGAGTTGAGCGCATTAATTGAAAAGCAACATCAGAACATCCAGAAATTCAAGATGACTATAAATAGTCTAATGGAAGAACTGGAGACATAAGCATTTTCCAGAGGAGTCGAGAAGCAATTCTCGACTCCTTTTTTTGCGCGAAACATCTAACGTGCCTACGAAAAACAGGACATAGTATGTCCGTTTTTTTACAAAATAAAATGAAAAAAGCCTCAAAATAGGACGTACTGTGTCCTAAGAATGCGTTCGGTTTTCAGGTACACTATGGTCACAGCAAGGGTGACACCCCAGACGGGAAGGAACCCAAAGCTGGAAGCCGTACCTTGAAAATTGAATATCATTCCCTCGGACAAAATAATGAAACTTCCGTAACTCGCGGCCCGGTCATAAAGAAGACGGGGTGGCTGAAGAAGCCAATGTGGAGTGGGGTGCAAGTCCCCACTTACCGAGGTGTATTCCAAATCCAACGGGGGGTCGAGGACAAATAGGTTGGAAAAACTTAAAGCAAAACTTCAAAGCCCACCACCGGGATTCTTCTGAACCACGGCAGTGGGCTTTTTCCATATCGAACACTCACCCATACGAAACGGAGGTAATGATTATGAGCCGTAATTTTACTCGCAAGCCCGATGAATCGACCCTGACCACCCTCTGCCCGCACTGCCTGAGTGCTTTCCGCAATGCGTGCGGCATCCGTGTCCACCGTGCTGACCCCTACCAGCTCACCAAGGAACCCTGCACCTACTGCCAGACCCGTTTTGGCTACGACTACTACATCCAGCCCGCCAGCCCGAAAGCTACCTATTTTAAGAAAGGCCGGTTCGATGATGAAATTGACTGCGCTTAAGATTGACCCGGAGTTTCAGGGCAAGATCCCGCCGCTGAACGCCGAGGAGGAGCACATCTTAGAGCAGAACATGATTCAGGAGCGGCGGCTTTTGAACCCTCTTATCATCTGGAACGGCTACATACTGGATGGACATTCCCGGTATCGGATTCTCAAAAATCACCCGGAGATTGCTTTTGAGGTGAAAGAAATCCAGTTGCCTGACCGCTACGCTGCTCTGGCATGGATTTGTCAAAATCAGTTGGGGCGCAGAAACCTTGACCCGGAACGTCGGAAATTCTTGATGGGGAAAACCTACGAAAATGAAAAACTTTCTGTGGGTGGGTCAACACATAGAGAACATGATGAATCTGGAAGATTCACCTCATGTGCTCAAAATGATCACATGAGGTCAACCGAAGGACGCACCTGTGAACGCATTGCTGCCAAAAACGGTGTTACTCCAATATTTGTTCGTCGAGCAGAAAAGTACGCCAAAGGCGTTGATGCAGCAGAGGCTGCTGTTCCCGGTGCAATGGAGGAAATATTGTCGGGGCATATCAAGGCGACCGATGCTGAGATCACCGCTCTGGCCAAAATGCCAAAAGAAGAAATCCCGGCAATCATCGAAGAACTGCGCAAACCCAAACAGGAGCGGCAGGCAAAAAGCAAACCACCGAAGCCCGAAAAAATCGATGCCGATAATGTGCCTGTATCCAGCAAAGTCCATACCGAGGGCGAGATCACCCCCGTAAGCAATTCGCCCCCGGATTTCAAAAGGAGTATCCAAGGTCACAAACGCTGTCTTACAGACGAAGATCGAAAACGACTTCAGCAATCCATTGACAACCGCCACCATAAAATGACCGTTGCGAACGGCTCGATTATGATGTGCGAAGTTCAGGGCGCAAAGGAGGATTTCGTTCGCCGCTGGAATCTCGTATTCAAAGACTACCCTGATGTTTTTGAGGACAACGACTGCCGAAGTGCCATTCTTTCTTTGGTTGATGACACTTCTGCCTATCTTCAGACGATAAAGGAGAGAGTGCTATGATGATTTCTAATCTGAACCTTGCCAAGCTGCCCGAATGTGTTTGCGAGATGCGCTACATCGACAGCGCACTCTTGACCCCCTGCGCTGAATATCAGCGTGTCCTGCGCACCAGAAAAGTGGCGGAGATTTCTGCTACCTTTTCGGAGTACGTTGCCAACGAGCCGAAGGTCAGCTACCGTGATGGCCGTTACCATGTTTTTGACGGCCAGAACACCATCGAAGCGCGTGTCGCCTGCAACGGAGGTCGTGACCTCCCGATTCTCTGCAAGGTCTTTCACGGCCTTTCCAAAAAGGATGAAGCCCTTTTGTTTGCTGTTCAGACGGGCATTTCCACTGATTTGACCGCAGGCGAACGTCTCCGTGCCGACATTGTTGCAGAAGATGAGGATGCCTGTGCATTCGTTGCAGCCACCGAAGCAGCTGGTGCTACTTTTGCACTGGATGGCATCCGGGCCGAGTGGAAAATCTACTGCATCCGTTCTGCCTATTATATTTACAAGAACTACGGTTCTGACATCTATCAGGAAGCCCTGAAAATCATCGTGGAGGCATGGTGGGGCGATTCCGATTCGTTTCTGTCCGGCATCCTCCATGGCGTTACCCGCTTTGTGGCAATGTACCGCGATGAATACAGCCGGGAACGGCTGATTATGCGGCTTGGTTCCGTCCACCCCAAGACCATCACCAAAATTGCACGAAAGGACACCGGCAATATCGCAGACCGCCACATGAAGCAGATTCTGGAAATCTACAACGGCTCCAGCCGTTCTTTGAGCCTTCCTGTCAAGCGTTAATCTTCTCTGCCTTTATCGGCATACTCCTTTCCCTGCACAAGCCGCTTCAGGGGTGTGGCGGCTTGTGCTACATATTGTAAAGGGGGCTTGATCGTATCATACCAAAAGAATGGAAATATCTCCGAGGGGACATTTACTATGCAGACATGGAGCCCGCACATCGGCTCCGAGCAGGGTGGCACCCGCCCTGTGGTGGTTCTGCAAAACGATGTAGGAAACCGCTATGCGCCTACCCTTATTGTGGCGACAGTGACTTCCCGCACCGAGAAAAAGAAATACCAGCCCACACACGTTCTGATAGCCCACAACACAGCCTTTGAGAAGCCGTCTGTGGTTCAGCTGGAACAGATCTTCACGATAGACAAAAGCCGCGTACAGCGCTTCTTAGGGCGGCTTACGCAGGATGAAATGCAGGAGATTGAGAAAGGCGTTGTTTCCAGCCTTGACCTCAATGAACTGTTTTTCAAAAATAAAACTGTTGGTATATAAAAGGAGGGTTATTTGGGTGAGGAAAATCTGAATCCCCGTGATGCGTACCGTGTGATGCTCCGGGATTACCCGGATGTATTGAATATCGACCAGATGTGCGAGGTATTGAGCGTCAGCACAAAAACCGGGTATGCGCTTTTGAAAAAAGGGAGCGTCCGGCATTTGAAGGTGGGACGCTCCTACCGCATCCCCAAGGCACATCTTTTGACTTATCTCATCGGATTCGCACCCGGTCACACCATCCGGGCGTGACATCCTTGCATTCTCTCCTGCCGTTGGGTACACTGATGGTGTCAGCGGCAGAAGTTACATATTCAAGTGGATGCAAAGACAGGAGGAAACACTATGGTAGCAGGGCATCTGCAAGAAAAAAATGACTTCTATTACATCGTTCTGAGTTACAAGGACGCAGCTGGAAAGCGAAAGACCAAGTGGGAAGCCACCGGTCTGTCCGTCAAGAGGAACAAGAAGAAAGCCGAGGCTCTTTTGCTGGAACGTCGGCGGAACTTCATGGTTTCCACCGCACCTGCGGAGATTCGCTTAGACGATGACATTCTCTTTTCGGACTTCATGCTGAAATGGCTGGAAGTCACGAAAAGCACTATCCAAATCACGACCTATGCAAGCTATCAGGGAATGGTGGAGCGTGTGATCGTTCCTTATTTCCGAAAGCGCAATATCAAGCTGGTAGACCTGAAAGCCACCGACTTGCAGGACTTCTACACCAAGCAGCTTGAACGGGTCAAGGCGAATTCCGTGATCCACTATCATGCAAACATCCACAAGGCGTTGAAGTATGCGGTGAAGATCGACCTAATCCCCACCAATCCGGCAGATAAGGTCGAGCGTCCGAAGAAGAACGAGTTCAAAGGCAGCTATTACAGTGCCGATGAGATTCATGCTTTGACGGAGATCGCAGAGGGCACCAAACTGGAGATCCCGGTTCTGCTGGCATCCTTCTACGGCCTGCGCCGCAGCGAGGTGCTGGGTCTGAAATGGGATGCAATCGACTTTGAAGCCAACACGTTGGAGATCAAGCACATCGTCACGCAGGCATCCATCGACGGCAAAAAGGTTCTGGTGCAGGCTGATCGTGCAAAAACGAAGTCCAGCCTGCGGACGCTGCCCCTTGTGCCGCCCATCCGTGACCGTCTGCTGATGCTGAAAGGTCAGCAGGACACCTACCGCCGCCTGTGCGGTAAAAGCTACAACCGGGAGTATCTCGGCTATCTGTGTGTGGACGAGATCGGGAACATCATCCGTCCCAACTACGTTTCCGAGCAGTTCCCGAAGCTGTTGGAGAAAAACGGTCTGCGTCCTATCCGCTTCCACGACCTGCGTCATAGCTGCGCCAGCCTTCTTCTGGCAAACGGCGTTCCCATGAAGCAGATTCAGGAATGGCTGGGGCACAGCGACTTCTCCACCACCGCCAATATTTACGCCCACCTCGATTACGCTTCCAAGCTCTCGTCTGCACAGGCGATGCTGGAGGGGCTGGGCTATGGCAATGCGTCAGCATGATGCCATACGCCCCAAAGACAGGGTGGACGGGCGATGTTTCGGCAAAAAAGAATGGACAGACGAATAAAATTCATCTGTCCATTCGATTTGGCGGAGCATCAGGGAGTCGAACCCTGGCACCGGTCTCCCGGCCTATCGCATTTCGAGTGCGACCTCTTACGACCACTTGAGTAATGCTCCAGATATTAAATTCTTAGAATGCTCTGTGCATTCTGGGAAAACTTTGGAGAGAATTTCAGGAGAGAACGACCGAAAATCGTTCACTCTCGAAGTCGGAAAACCCGCATGAAATCTAGCAAAACCGGAAACCCACTTCCAAAAAGCCAGTTAGATTTCGAGTCGTTCTCGTTACGACCACTTCGATACATCTCCACGATAAACCTTATATAGTATAGCAAAAAAGCCTGTTGGCGTCAACACTTTTTCGCGTTCCAAGCTCTGGGTCTGCTGTGCGGCAGACCCGGAGCTTTTTGCACTTTTGAGCGGAACATGGAAAAATTTGTGAAAAGGGACTGGTATTTTTGCGGGTTTTGAGTATAATAGAGAGGATATAGTTCAAATTTGAAGTAAAAAGGAGAATCACATCCATGGCACAGTCAAAACAGGACATGGGCAGTGGGAACGTCCGCAGCCTGATGCTGCAGCTCATGATCCCTGCGGTGGTAGCGCAGGTCGTGAACCTGTTGTACAACATCGTGGACCGAATTTACATCGGCCATATCGCGGGCATCGGTGCGGCAGCGCTGACCGGCGTGGGACTGTTCACCCCCATCCTTATGCTGCTGAACGCGTTCGCCATGCTGGTGGGCGCGGGCGGCGCACCCCGCACCGCCATTGCGCTGGGACAGGGCGACAAGGAGCAGGCGGAGAAGATCATTTCTAACAGCTTTACCATGCTGCTGCTCTTCTCGGTGGTGCTGACCGTGGTGTTCTACGCCGGGGCACCCACCCTGCTGCGGCTCTTTGGTGCCAGTGACGCCACCCTGCCCTATGCGCTGGCGTACAGCCGCATCTACATTCTGGGCTCGGTGTTTGTGCTGCTGGTGCTGGGCATGAACCCCTTCATCACCACGCAGGGCTTTGCCAAGACCAGTATGCTTACCACCGTCATCGGTGCGGTCATCAACATTATTCTCGACCCCATCCTGATCTTTGGTCTGGGTCTGGGCGTGCGGGGCGCTGCCATTGCCACCGTGCTCAGTCAGGCTGTGGGCGCGGTGTGGATCCTGCACTTCCTCACCGGCAAAAAGACCATCCTGCGCCTGCGCAAGGACTATATGCGCCCGGAAAAGAAGGTCATCCTGCCGGTGATGGCGCTGGGCATCTCCACCTTTGTGATGCTCTCCACCGAGAGCCTGCTGTC
>OHTF01000283.1_pt1 | contig 23549 bp, 8 predicted proteins | sample 1578811 | NCBI WGS metagenome assembly OHTF01 (sample SAMEA3879571, study PRJEB24766) | human gut metagenome | biome: human-associated habitat; feature: feces | place: USA | collected 1985/1987
TCTCCGAGCATCCGGTGCTCCTGAACCGTGCGCCTACGCTGCACCGTCTGGGCATCCAGGCATTCGAGCCGATCCTGGTGGAAGGCAAGGCCATCCACCTGCCGCCGCTTGCCTGCGCCGCATTCAACGCCGACTTCGATGGCGATCAGATGGCAGTCCACCTGCCGCTGTCCGCCGAAGCCCAGGCTGAGGCCCGTTCCCTGATGATGGCTTCCGACAACATCCTGAAGCCGGCAGACGGCCACACCGTGACCATGCCGAGCCAGGACATGATCCTCGGTCTGTACTACCTGACCACCGTCATCGACGGCGCCAAGGGCCAGGGCCGCGTGTTCTCCTCGCTGGAAGAGGCCGAAATGGCGCTCGACAAGCACGAGATCGACATGCAGGCCAAGGTGCTCATCCGCCTTCCGCAGGACTTCGTGCTGCCGAAGGACTGGGAGCCGGGCGAGGTCAAGGTCGTCGATCCGGAACCGGGCAGCCCGGACGTGGTCAAGGAGGAGCGTTTCCATGACGGCTCCGTCCTGTTCGCCACCTCCTACGGCCGTATCCTGTTCAACGGCACCTTGCCGGTCGACTACCCGTTCGTCAACGAGCAGGCGCCGAAGAAGCGTCTGAGCAAGATCGTCGACGACATCGCGACCCGTTACTCCACCGCTCAGGTGGCCGCGACGCTGGACGCCCTGAAGGATCTGGGCTTCACCCGCGCACCGTGGTCCGGCGTGTCCTTCGCGTTCTCCGACGTTATCCAGCCGCCGGAACTGGACGAGTACATCGAAAAGTACGAAGGCGAAGCCGACAAGGTTAACGAGAACTACGAAATCGGTATGCTCACCGAAGAGGAGCGTCGTCAGGAACTGGTCGACCTGTGGACCAAGTGCACCAGCGAGGTCTCCGAGGCGGTTGAGGAACACTTCGATTCCAAGAACAACCTGGCCATCATCGTGCAGTCCGGTGCACGAGGAAACATGATGCAGATCAACCAGATCGCAGGTATGCGAGGCTTGGTGGCAAACCCGAAGGGCGAGATCATTCCTCGACCGGTCAAGTCCAACTACCGTAAGGGCCTGTCCGTGCTGGAATACTTCATCTCCCAGCACGGCGCGCGTAAGGGTCTGGCCGATACCGCACTGCGTACCGCAGAGTCTGGCTACCTGACCCGTCGTCTGGTGGACGTCTCCCAGGACGTGATCGTGCGCGAGGAGGACTGCGGCACCAAGCGCGGCCTGACCATGAAGGTCGGCGAACGCGATGCCGAAGGCAACCTGCACCTGGTCAAGGCCGCCGACGGTGGCCCGTACTCCCGTCTGCTCGCGGCCGACGTCATCGACCCGGCCGACGGCGAGACCGTGCTGTACAAGGCCGGCGACGCCCTGTCCATGGACGTGCTCAACGATCTCGTTGCCCACGGCGTGGAAGAGGTCAAGGCCCGTTCCGTGCTGACCTGCGAATCCAAGCGTGGCGTGTGCGCCAAGTGCTACGGCTGGTCCCTGGCCACCAACAAGCTGGTGGATGTCGGCGAGGCCGTCGGCATCGTGGCAGCACAGTCCATCGGTGAGCCTGGTACCCAGCTGACGCTGCGTTCCTTCCACTCCGGCGGCGTCGCTTCCGCTTCCGATATCACCCAGGGTCTTCCGCGTGTCACCGAGCTTTTCGAAGCCCGTACCCCGAAGGGCGAGGCTCCGATCGCGGAGTTCGCCGGCGTGGTCAAGGTGGAAGACACCGAGCGCGGCCGTCAGGTCACCCTGAAGCCGGACGACGACTCCGTCGAGCCGATCGTCTACCCGGTGACCCGTCGTGCGCCGATGCTGGTCAAGGACGGCGACCATGTCGAAGCCGGCACCCAGCTCATCGAAGGCTCCGTCGACCCGAAGAAGATCCTGCGCATCCTCGGCCCGCGCGCCGCACAGGTGAACATCGTGGAGGAAGTGCACACCGTGTACCGCTCCCAGGGCGTGGATATCCACGACAAGCACATCGAGGTCATCGTGCACCAGATGCTGCGTCGCATCACCGTGATCGACTCCGGCGACACCGACCTGCTGCCGGGCGAACTCGTGGACAAGGCACGCTTCAAGGCCGCCAACATGGAAGCCGTGAAGAACGGTGGCAAGCCGGCCGCCGGCCGTCCGGAGCTGATGGGCATCACCAAGGCTTCGCTGGCCACCGATTCCTGGCTGTCCGCGGCCTCCTTCCAGGAGACCACCCGCGTGCTCACCGAAGCCGCCCTGAACCAGAAGGTCGATGACCTGAAGGGCCTCAAGGAGAACGTCATCATCGGTAAGCTCATCCCGGCAGGTACCGGCCTCGCCCGTTACCGCAACGCCACGGTGGAGCCCGACAAGGCCATCCGCGACACCATCTACCCGAACTTCGGTTTGGGCGGCGAAGGCACCGACAGCTCCTTCGGCGACACCGACCTGTCCGATGTGGACTTCTCCAACATCGACTTCGGCGACCTGAAGCTGGGCGATGACTTCAACCCGGATGACTTCCTGGACGACAACGGCGGCCAGACCGATCTGGGCGACACCCTGTGAGATTCCCCTCACGATAGTCGACAGACGAATCATCTGACATAGCGAAAGGCGGAACCGACCAATACCGGTCGGTTCCGCCTTTCGCTATATCTATATGTCGTGGGATTGCGAGGTTGTGGATTAATCGCGGGGGAGGGTTTCGCAGTCGTCTTTTGACGTTACTTGATCTTCTCCGAAAGCGTGGTTTCCAGATCCTTCAACGAACCGCTGAGATCGGCCTCCTTCGCGGCCTTTTGCAAATCGGACTGATCCAGGGTCGGCGAATCGATGTCGGACACCTTCGTATGAAGATCCTGAAGCTTTTCGTAATCGGCGGACCCATACTCGATATCGTTGAGATTCAGATCGGCCATCTGATCCACGATGTCCTTCTTCTTGCTGATGCTTTCCTGCATATCCGCGCCATACTCGGCATAGGACTTGATGGGAACCTTGGCCAGATCGCCGGCGTCGGCGGCACAGCTTTCGAGCGCCTTGGAAAGATCGCGATAGTACGAAGACATGTCGGCGGAGTCGAATTTCGGCAGCTTCGTGCAGGTATGCGTCATCTTCATGAGCGCGGGCATGGTCTGGGCCAGATCGTTCATGTACCTCTCGTATTTCGCACGGTCCTGCTCGAACGTCTCGTACTTCTCCTTGACGTCCTTGTCTTTCTTCACGGCCTTCATGGCAGCCAGCTTGTCGCTGTCCTGCTTGAAGGTCTTCAACTTCTTCTTGCCCTCGTCATAAGCGGAGGATGAATCGTTGTCCGTTGCGCTCGCCGCCGAGCTGAATTCCTCATTGATGGCTGTATAGCTGCTTTCCAACGCCTGCGTTTGGACCAGCGCTTCCTCGTAATCGGAACGGCTGACGCGATTCGTAAGGAAGAACACCGCTGCCAGCGCGATGACGACGACTGCGGCCACCGCGCCGATGATAATGGCGACCGGCGGCTTATTTTTGGCCGCGGCGCCGGCTTGCTGGGAAGGAAAGTTGCCGGGCTTTGGCGGTTGCGGCTGTCCGTATTGAGGCCCGCCCGGCTGTGGCTGACTGTAGTTTGGCGCCTGCGGCTGCGGAGGCTGGTTATACTGCGGTTGCCCATTCTGCGGTTGACCATACGGAGGAGTGTTCGCCGTGAGAAAAGTCCTTCTTAGCCTTTTTCCTTTTTTTGAATGTCGAATCCGTGAACACGGAGGGAAACATCGACGTGTCCGTCTCTTTTGACGAGTTACAGCATAATATTTTGAGATGGAATATGCGAGCATCGTATTGCAGAATGAGTATCGTCAGACGGCATGGACGTCACCTTCCTACAATGGGAATATGAGTTTTCTACCTTACCCGCCGCCGCCCGAACCAGGGTGGTATGACGATGACGTCACGGTGATGGCGCAACCCACAGCCGAACCCGTCGACAATGCCGCCGATTCCTTGGAAACACGCGAACGGCTCGCCGCACAGAACGAATCGGACGACCACGATATGCAGGATGTTTCCGTTGCGAAGGGCGACGCTGCCGTTTCGGACGAGGACGATATCGACTGGGACGGCACCGTGCTTTCCGAAGCCTTCACCATGAAGCAGCCGAAGCACACGTACGTGCTGGACAACGAGCAGACCGGACAGCAGGTGATCGTGGATATGGGCGTGCTCCTTGGCCGCAAGCCTTCGGCCGAAGTGCCCGCCGGCGCCAAATCGGTCAAGCTGGAGGATCCGACGCGCACAATCTCACGCAACCATGCGGCGATCAGCTTCGACCAGGATGGCACGCTGTGGATAGAGGATTACGGTTCGCTCAACGGCACGTACATCATCCAAGACGATGTCGAAACCAAAGTGGAACACAAGCCGATGCAGCTGGAGGCGCCATGCACGGTGCGTATCGGCGACCAGTTCTTCCAATTCCGCAAACAGTGAGGGCGTTTGTTAGTGAAGACACGATTACGCTGACGGACTGCGTTGACGATTTGTGTTGACAGCGTCGGCGCGGACGGTTAGCGGTAAGACGATAAGGGGTTGTCACGGAGATTCCCGCGACAACCCCTTATGTTTCAAATAGTCTGATAATCGGCGTTAGCTCACTGCTGGCGCAGACGAATGGCCGCGTTGATGGCCGAATCGTTCAACTGGCCAAGCCAGGCAAGCAATTCCGGATAGATGTACGGATTGCGCGCAAGACACGGACGAAGCTCCGGCGCTTCGCTGGCGATACGGGCCATCAACATCTGATCGGTGGTGGTCATGGCCAGTTCCGCGGTGAACCCCGCGTCTGCCGGCGATTCCTGGGCCGCGGCATACTGCTGTTCGGCATACTGCTGTTCGGCATACTGCTGTTCCGGTTCGTTCTGCGGCTGGCTCGATGAATAATCGGCCACTTCGGACAAATCGGCGGGATTTATGTATGGGTCGACATACTCGGTCGAAGCCTCGTTAGACGCCGCATAGGCAGCGTCCTGACCGTATTGCTGGTTCACCGGCTGTTCCGGCTGATACTGCTGCTGGAACTGTTCCGCCACTGCCGGCTGATACTGCTGTTCCGGCTGGACCTGTTCGGCAACCGGTTCGGCCATTGGCTGGGCCGTCGGCTCGGCAATCGGCTGCGGCTGCACGCCATTTTGCGGAACCGGCCAGCCCATCGCCACCAGCTGCTGGCGGGCGCGCTCATCGCCGAATTCGGCGACCCAACGCTTCAGACCCGGGTACGCTCGCGGATTGGCAACGACATTCGCACCGAATTCCGGATTCTCGTACGCGATTTTCGCCAGGAACACGGGATCGGCGTTCGGATCCTGCACGGCCGCCACCGCGGCATCGAAATCGACCATCATGATCTCCTTGTCTCGTGGTCTGTAACCATCTTATTGAATGGCTCGTAACGTTTGCAACGTACCGTCCAGCACATCGTCGATATCCTCGTCATCGCCGATCTTGCTGACGTTCCAATCCTCGTCGCACGGCATATCGGAACGCATGTCCACCACGATGACGGTGATGTTGTCGCGGCCGCCGGCGTTCAGCGCGGCATGTACCAGCATGTCCGCGGCCATCTGCGGGTCGGCGTACGCCGCCGCGATCTCGGCAAGCTGCTCACGGCCGATCTGCGCATGCAGCCCATCGGAACAGATGATGAACCGTCCGTCCGCACGCGCGGCGTACCAGTCAGGCTGGATGCCGGCAGGCGCGCCGACACATTGCGTGATGATGTTGCGCGGAATGCAACGGCTCGCCTCATCGGGCAGCATCTGCCCCGAATCGATGGCGTTCTGCCGTTCCGAATGGTCGCGGGTGATGCACGTCAGCGAATCTGCCAGCCACGCGCCATTGCCGTCGGCGCGCATATGGTACGTGCGGGAATCGCCCACATTGACGATGTAACACCGTTCGTCGGAACATATCGCGTCATCGCCGACACGCGTCGGCAGCAGCACGCCGCTGATGGTAGTGCCCGCAACGCCGCCGAGCTGCTCACCCAGACGGAGCACCTCCTGCTGGGCAAGGATCATCGTTTCGTCAATCGCGTCAAGATCGCGCGTCGGCAGTTCGGCCAAACGCGCGAACCGTTCCGCAACATCGGAACTGGCCTGCTTGCCGCCCTTGCCGCCACCCATGCCGTCGCACACCACATACACGCCGTTGCCTGCGCAGGCGCTGTCCTGGTTGTCTTTCCTACGCAAGCCGATATTGCTGTTCAGACCGACCTCAATATGTTTGACGTTCATGAGTCCCGCCCTTTCACACCGATTTTCCGCAAGCGGATTTTCCGGAAGTGGAACACGTCCGCAAGCGATAGTTTCGCCCGCCACCTGCGGAACGTCGGCAGCGAGCCGAGCATGAACTTTCGTTCTTCGGCGATGTCATGCCAGTAGCGTTCCGCATGCTCCTGCGTGATATCGCCTCCGGAGAAGGCCGCGTAATCAGCCTCCCTGCCCAGCGCGAGCAGTATATCGGCTTCGAAGCCCATCTGTTCGGCGATGGCCTGCGCCTGCTCGTTTCTGGTGCCTTGGACGTCAAGACCGCTTTGCCGGGCAAGCGCCGCGACCGCCTGCCATCCGGCAGCGACGCGTTGCGATGCGCTGCCATGCCTGCGCGCCCGAGCCAGGGCGATCGCCTTGATGGCGAGCAGCAGGCCGCAGACGATGAGCACCGTCCACAGAGGGCTGCCGTAGATGGCGACTTTTCTGACGATTCTGCCGAAACGCTGCCAGAACAGGCTCGTCGGCGTCTCGTCGGCCATGCTGCCGCCAAGCGACGTTTTGCCCTTGGCTTGGTTGTCGTCACGCAGCGGATCGGTAAGCGGCACCGGAGGCTGACGCACCAAGGTCTGCGGATTGGGCGGAGTGAGATTCTGGTTCTCGTCGGGAACCTTCGTTTCCTTCGGTGTCGGGTAGAACGCCACCCATCCGTAACCGTCCAGCTTGATCTCCACCCAAGCGGTCACATCGTTGCCGGTGAATTTCGTGGTGGTGGTTTTGCCATGCTTCTCGGTGCGGCTGTCACTGATCTCGCCCTCGTCGTTCTTCGGCAGGAAGCCCAGCACCACGCGGCTCGGCAGGCCGAGACTGCGGGCCATAAGCGCCATCGCGGAAGCGTATTGCTCGCTGTCTCCGACCATCGCACTGCCGGCGAGCAGCTGGTCGATGCGATAGTTGCCGTGACCGGCTCTGGACGGGTAATCGCCATTCAAACCATGGGAGAACCAGCCGGATTCCCTGAGCTTGTCGGCAAGAGCCTGCGCGGCCTCGCCGCCCTTGGACTGGCCGCCCGCAATCGCGGTGGCCAGCTTATCCACGCAATCGGGCACATCCTCCGCCTTGGGCTGGCTGATGGAGGAAGCATTCGCCTTGGCGATCTCCTTATCCGTCGGCGTCCGTGGAATGACGCCGGTTTCCGTATAGGACAATCCCGGAGAGGTGCGCGAAGGGTAGATCGCCGACATGGTGTCGGTGTTGTAGTAGAACGAATCGGCGTCCGACGATGTGGCGAACTTCACGCTGGAAGCCGCGCCGGCCATCGGCAGCCAATAGTCGCTCAAACCGTCATCGACCGTGAATTTCGCGGTGAACCGCTTGCCGGTGGCGTTGTTTGCGATGGAATCGCCCACACGATGGTAGTTGGAGGAATCCGAAGCCATGGTGGAATCGGACAGGTTCCACACATTGCCGTCGAAACGGTCCATAACCGCCAAACGCACCGTGGAACCGGCCGGCAGATCGTCGACGGTCAGCAGCACATCGTCCTTATGGTTCTTGATATACGAACGCATGCCGCTCAACGGGCTGGTGTAATCGTACGGGCTCAGCGGCGGATCATAATGGTCGCGCAGAATGGTGCGGTTTTGCCCGACCGCCAAGCATCCGCCGACCGCCACAGCCGAAGCCAGCAGCACAATGACTACGGAACTGAGCCAACGGCCCAATTCCAACAGTTTCCAACGCGCGCTGACCCAAACCACCAGCACGACCGCCATAATCGTGCCGATCGCCATACGGTAGAAGCCGCTCGACGTGCCAAGCAGCGCGCAGATCGCGAGATTCGCCACGACGGGAACGACCGCGACCATCGTAAGCCGGCCATCCTCCGCAACCGCGAAGATACCGGCCAGCAGCGCGGCCCACAGGCAGATCGTCCACACGGCGAGCAGCGAGCCGTCGCCGGTGCCGGTCGGCGGGTCGATGGCCAGCAGGTATTTGAACGAGCCGAGCATCCGCATCCACCCTTGCGTCAACGTGCGCAATGTGGGAATGACATGGGCGATGGTGGTGCCATTCAGGAAGATGACCGGGCCGACCACCAGCTGCGCACACGCCATGAACAGCATCTGCCACCACAGGCGCAACGCGGGAACGAGACCGGCAAGCGCCACGAGCGAGCCGATGATGGTGGCGGGGATTGCGGCGCTCGTCCAAGACAAGGCGGAGCCGTATACGTCGATGAGGTTGCTGGCTGCGGCGATGGTCAGCAGGGCGGCGACCGTGAGACTTGCGTATTGCGCGGCGTGCGGCTGGTTGGTGTTGGGCATGGCTGGGGACTTGCCGCTGCGGGACATCCAGATGACGGAGTGGGTGGAGTCCGCCCATGAGCCGGTGCCTGTGCCGGTCGCCATGCCAGTGTTGGTGTTGGCGGAGTTGGTGCCTGTGCCGGTGAGGTTGCCGGTGAAATTGCCGGTGTTGGTGAATGTGGTGCTCATGCCAGCACCCCCATGATCATGGGGAGGTCGTTGAGGTCTCCCACGGTTGCCAAGGTGAAGTCGGAGTAGCGTTTGATGGCGCGCGGTTGGCCGGTTGCGGCTTGAAGCACCACGCAGGTTGCGGAGCGGGGGAGTGCGAGGACCATGTGTTTGATGTCGTCGATGGTTTTGAGCCTGCCGACGGTGAAGAAGTAGAAGGATGCGTCGGGGGCATGTTCGAGAGTGGTTTGCGCGAGGTTGGGATTGTCGTCGATGTCAGGGTCGATGCCGCTGCAGCCATCGAGAAATTCCGTGGCGTTGCGCGGAATGGCGTGCGTGGAACCGGCATGCGCGGTGACTGGCCGGTTCTGCTGCAGGCATTGCACGCCGATGGAGGCGTGGACGGATACGGCCAGTTCGAATTCCTGGGAATCGATGTAATCATCCGGGTTCACGCTGATGGTCAGAGCGGTGTCGGTACGGCGGGTGGCTTCGTATTGGCGGATCATAAGCGATCCGGTTTTCGCGGAGCTGAGCCAATGCACGTTGCGCACGTCATCGCCGGGCTCGTATTCGCGCAGGCCGTAGAAGTCGAGGTCGTCGTCGACGATTTCGCCGCTTGGCTGACCTTCCAAATCGCGTGGAATGCCGGCGTTCAGGGTGCTGAGCAGCACGGTCTGCGGATGGATGAACACGTTGATCTGGTCCACGAGTTTCTTTTCGTGGCGGATCAGACCGAACGGGTCGCCTTTGCGGATGGATAGCGGGCCGATGGGCAGCACCGCGCGGCTGACGGCGGTGAATTCCACGGTCGTCTGGCGTGACTGTCCTGCGGCGAGCATGGGAATGGCGAACCGTTCGTGGTTGTCTCCGATGGGCAGGTCGCCGCGCGCCGACGTGGTGGGGGTGCGGCCTGGATTGTCCACGCAGACGTCGACTTTCACCGTGTCTGACACCGTGACGCGTCTGCTGGACACGTCGATGGTGGCTTGGAACGAGGTGTTGCCAAGGGAAAGCATGACCGCCGCGGCCAGCATGACCGCGAACACCACCGCCATGGCCAGCAGCTCATGCCACCCCAGCAGGACGAACGCCACCAGCGAGTCGACGGCGAGCGCCGTCACCGCCCAGCCAAGCGGCGACACATATGAGGTGGCCAGTCGCTTGATGCGATGTTTGAGGCGGCGTAGGGATCGTTGGATGGTCCGTCTGCGCTGCACTGTGTGCGAATGCCGCATTCCTTGACCTTTCGGATTGTGTGGTGCGTATGCCGGGGTGGATTGTGTTTCAGGCGTTGGCGCCCAGGGTTGGGGCCGGCACGTCTTCGAGGATCTGGCCGATCATCTGTTCGGGGGTGTTTCCGGCGAAGGTGGCTTCGGCGGTGAGGGTGATGCGGTGCGCGAGCACGGGTACGGCGAGGTTTTTGACGTCGTCGGGCACTACGTAGCCGCGGTTGTCGGAGGCGGCCCATACGCGCGCGCAGCGGGTCAAGGCGAGCGCGCCTCGCATGGAGGAGCCGACTTGGATGCGTTCGTTGTGGCGGGTGGCTTCCACCAGTCGCACGATGTATTCGAGGATCGCGTCGTCGAGATGCACGGTTTCGCTGATGTTGCGCATGTGCAGCACGTCTTCGCCGGTGAGCACCGGATGCACGGTGGCGGCGCGGTCGGTGACGTTGACCTGTTTCAGGATGTTGACGCTCACGTCGTGGCTTGGATAGCCGATGGTGGTTTTGATGAGGAAACGGTCCATCTGCGCTTCCGGCAGCTTGTAGGTGCCGAGCTGTTCGATCGGGTTCTGGGTGGCGATGACCATGAACGGCTGCGGCACCGGGTGGGTGACGCCGTCGACGGTGACCTTCTGCTCTTCCATGACTTCGAGCAGTGCGGACTGTGTTTTCGGTGAGGCGCGGTTGATTTCGTCGGCGAGCACGATGGACGCGAAGATCGGGCCTTCGCGGTATTCGAATTCGCCGCGCTTCTGGTCGTAGTAGGTGACGCCGACCACGTCGGACGGCAGCAGGTCCGGGGTGAACTGGATACGTTTGAACGACATGTCGATGGAGTTGGCAAGGCCTCGCGCCAGCTGGGTTTTGCCGGTGCCCGGGTTGTCTTCGAGCAGGATGTGCCCGCCGACCACCATGGCTGTGGCGCATTGGCGGATGGGTGCTTCCTTGCCGACCACGACCTGGGAGACGTTGTCTACGAGCTTGGCGAACTTCTCATGGAATTCGGTGATGTCTTTGCTGGGTGCGGTCATCATGGACGTGTCGATGACCGGCTGGGATTGTTTGACGGGCTGTACAGGCTGGCTGGGCTGGACGGGTTGGGTTGGCTGGACGGGTTGGGTTGGCTGGACGGGCTGCTGCGCGGGCATTGCGACTGCCGGATTGGCGGCCGGTTGGCGAAGGTTCTGCGGCATCGGCTGACGGAACCGCGGCTGGTTCGGCGTTGCCGGGGCGGACTGTTGCGGCAACGCCGGTTGGGTGGTGCCGTGCGCGCTCAGCAGCGTGCCCTCCGGATCCTCATCGGCTTGCGGCTGCTCCGGCAGATTCGGCGTGTGGAACGCCGGCTGCTGCTGGCCGGGTTGGCTGGGAACGTTTGGATTATGGTCGATGGAACCCAGCTGGGTGGCGTCATCGAAATCGTTGCTCATGGGTTGCTCCTTGCTTGTTGTGTTGCTCGTGTGGATGGTTCGTTGTGTTTGCGATTGCTGTGATCGTCCGTTTCACCATCTGGCGTAGTAGGCCAGGCCGCGGATCCAAGGCTTGGATGCGCCGTCGACGGTGGACAGGGCGACGGAGGATGCCACAGGCCGGTCATTCCGCGTGGCCGCTTCGCCTTCCGTGGACGCGTCAGAATCCGATGGTTCCGACGGTTTTGATGGTTCTGAAGGTTCCGACGGTTCGGGTTTCGGCGTGGGAGTCTTGTACCTGTCATGGTCCAGCAGTGTGCCGCCATTGTCCTCGTTGTTGAGCGCGGTGTCGGTGCCCACCACCTTCGCCTTCCACGCGTAATCGGCTCCGGTCGGCAGCACGTCCTTGACGTTCAGTTTGTCGGAGCCCAATGCCCAGGCGACGTCATAGGATTTGCCGTCCGCGGTGAAGGTGATCACGGTTTTGCCGGGCTGGCCGTACATGTTCACCGATCCGCCGCTGACCTTGATGATGTTCGGATCATTGGCGTCCCACGTCAGCATCGGCGCCTTGACGGCGGCCTTCACCTTGCGGACGTATGCCGGATCGGCCCTGCCGGACTTGGAGGTGCTTGCCGCGCCATTGAAATGCTGCGTGACGGAACCCGAGGAACAGGACTGCCATTCCTTGAGCGGGAAATCGTGCGATCGTTCGGAAGCGCCGGCATGGTAGGAGCCGAGTCCGTCCGCGCTCACCGTGAACCCGTCGGCGTGGCCGTTCTCCTTCCAACTGACTACGCACACGTCGTCATGCCCCTTGACGCTGACCGATTCGGGCGCCTTCACCGCGTATTTCGGTGTGAAACGCACGGTCGAATCGTCGCTGGTCGTTTTCTCCTTGCCGACCACCGCCGCCTTGATGGTGTATTCCCTGGTGTTGAGATCATGATCCGGAATCTTGAAATCGTAGGATCCGGAACATCCGTCGATGCTTGCGCTGACATCTCCGGAAATCTCGACGGCCTTGCATCCCGCGTTGCGGGTGTTGCCCACGGATTCGACGGTGACGGTTCCCGTGGTGTCGTCGTTCGTCACGGAGATCTTCGGCGCATCGGGCTTGCCCCACGGCTTGACCGCGTCGGACGCCTTGGACGGTTGGCTCCAATTCACCTTGTTGTGGGCGCGTACCGTAGCCGTGTACGAGTCGCCGTCGGAAATCGCGTTGTTATCGAAAACAAAATCGATTCCGGTGGAATTTGTCGTCTGCTTGGACGGTGCGTTCCTGCCGGACAAAGTCACCTCGTAATTGTCCACCGACGAGAAATTGCCGTCCGGAGCCTTCCACGTGACGCTCACCGTGTTGCCCTTCACACTGGCCGTCACATCCGTCGGCGCATCAGGCAGCTTGTCCGGCGTGCCCTCGACGGCGTTGGAATCCTTGGACCAGCCGACCTCGTTCCTGGCCTGCACCTTGAACGAGTAGGTCTTGCCGTTCTTCAACCCGTCGATGAGACAGGAGGTCTTCTGCCCGCACGAGCGCTCGCCGGACGCGTCTCCGCCCCACATCACCTTGTATTCGGTGATCGGGCTGCCGTTGGCCGAACCGGCCGTCCAGCTCAGATTCACGGCGCCATCCTGCGGGTCGCCGGACACCGCGGAAAGCAGCGGCGCATCAGGCTTGTCCATCACCGAAACGCTGATGGTGCCGGTCACCTCACGTTCCTTTGTTTTGGTGGCGTCGCGCACGGTGACGACCACCTTGTTGGTGCTCGCGCCGATGTCGGAAGCCGCCCTGATGGACACCACGCCGTTGGACGGGCAATCCACCGTCAGCTTCGACGCGCCGTCGGATGTGCATCCGGTCACCGTCAGCGGAGTGTCGGGGAACGGATTGTACGCGTCGGACAGCAGATTCACCTGCTCGCTGGAACCGGCCTTGATTTTCACGGTCTTCTCGGTGACGCGGGCGAGTGGCCTGTTGGACGCGGTGACGCGCACGGTCATACCGGCGCTCACCGTACCCTTCGCATATTTGATTGAGACGGGCACGCTCACCGTGGTGCCCGGCGTGGCCGTCTTGTCCGCGGACACGGTCAACGTGCCGGAGGGAGACACTCTGGCATCCACACTGCCGGAATTCACGCCGCCGGAATACGAGTACTGCTTCTCATCCTCGTACAGGCCCGACGCCGAATGGGTCAGCGCCGTCAGATCGATGGTAGTGGCTTTCTCGCCGGCCACCACATCGACGGTGGAGGATGAGAACGTCGGCGGCGGAACCTCACGTCCGATCACCGTGATCGGAAGCGTGAGCACCGCCGAATTGACGATCTTCACCTTGTCGTTCTTGTCTCGCTTGCCGTCCACCGCGGTGAAGGTGATGGACGCGGGACCCGCGTAATCCTTCGGCGCGGTGAACCTCAACGTCTGGTCGTTGACGTACAGGTCGCCGTCCGCGGCCTTCGTGGCGCTCACCGAATCGGCGCCGTCCACATACGCGGTCTTGCCCGCGCCCACACGCACGTAGTCGGCGATGTTGATGGTGATGGTCTCACGCGCATTGACCTTCAACGCCGGCGCCTTCGGACGCAGAACCGGCGGAAACACGCCATATGCGGGCACTTGGATGAACGCGGTGGACGTGATGCCGTACGTCGTGTTCGTGACGGTGTACGGCACCGCGCGCGCCTCATCGGTCAGATCAACGGTGATGATGGTGGAATCCTTGCCGCCCTTGACATGCGCATGGTCGGTCGCGGAAGGATCCACGCCCACCTGAAGCTCGTCGGCGGTGCCGGACGGATTGGCAATCCACTGCGAAACGTCCACGTCCACGGATTTCTTGTCGATCGTGGCGGCGGCCGGAACACGGTAATCGTACGCGGTCGGCGGGTCGATGGCGGCGTTCTCGTCGACATTCACCGTCAACGTCGCCGAATCGGACAGGCCAGCCTTGTCCTTGACGGTGTAGACCACGTAATACGTGCCCGCCTGCTTCGGCGTGGTGAACGACAGCATGTTGTCGACGACCTGAATGCCGCCGATGCCTTGCGATTCCACGTCCTTGGCCACGGTCAGATCAGTATTGTCCCCGGAAATGTCGTTCTGCGCCACCGGCACGGTGGCCGCGGTGTTCGGACGCAGCGTGATCTCGTCGTCGCGCGCGTACACACCCGAATCGGCTCCGGATTTGAACACGCCCACACGCACCTGCGCGGTGGCCCTCTGACCGGTCCAATCCTCCACGGCGTAGGAGAAGGTGTCCGTTCCGGACGAATCGGCATACGCCTCATACACCAGATACGTGGCGCCCACCTCGCTGATACGGCCCAGTTTCGGCGCTTTGTTGCCCAAGCCGAGCAGCTGCACGTCATCGCCGTCAGCGTCGATGCCGGTGAGCGTGATCGGAATCTGCACCTTCTGCCCGGCCGCCACCTGCGCCTCGACGTCGGACGGTGTCGGAGCCGCCTTGTTGGACGCGTCCTTCTGATGCACGTTGATGGTGATGGTGGCCGAGGCCGCGTTGCCGAGATTGTCCTTCACCGTGTAGGTGACGGGGAAGGAGCCGGTTTGTCTGGTGGCCTGATAGCGCACGGTGTCGCCGGACACGAACACCAGACCCTTGAACGTGTTCTTGTCATACTGCAAATCGTTCTGCAGGCTCACCGTGGTGCCGTCGGAATACGTGACATGGTCGAGCACGTCCACGGAAACGATGCCTTCGGTGCGCACCTGTGTGGTGATGTTCTCGGCCTTCGGCACGGAATTCGACGTGGTCAGCGCCGGCGGCTGCAGGACGATGACGCCGGTCGACGATCCGGCCGCGTTGGCCACGGTGTAGGAGATCCGCACCGGCTCGGTCGGCACCTGACGCGCGGTGATATAGACGCGCTTGTTGCTCACCACACCGGTTTTGATGCCGCTTTGCGCGTCCGCGGTGACGCTGGTCACCGACAGCACGCCGCCCATCGGGTCGACGTCGTTGGCAAGCGGCTCCACAATCGCGGTATTGTCCGCGCCTAGCAGCGCCACATCGTTCGCCGCGATCGGCTTGGCGGCGTCTCCGGCCACCGCCTGCACCTCCACACGAGCCAGACCGGTCGACGGAATGGAACCCTGCGTGATGGTGTACGGCACATAGTAGGTGCCGGGATTGGAGGCGGTGAACGTGATCGACATGTCGGTGGCGTTCATGGTGGTGGCCGCGCCGGACGGCGTCTCCACCGCGGTCAATTCGGCCGGTTCGACGGACGTGCCGTGCACGTACGGTTTGAGCGCGATGGTGGTGCGGGTGTCGGGCGTGGTCTGTTTGACCACGGGGTCGATGACCGCGCCCAGCGTGTTCGCCGGCTTCACGGAGAAGTAGATCATGCCGATGCCGGTCTGCTGGCCGTCGGACACCGTGACCTCGATGCCCGCCCTGCCGGACGACATCGAACCGGCGTTGAAGACCAATTGTCCGTCGGCTCGCGTGGACACCGTCACCTGATCGGTGTTCTGCGGCGATGCCGACACCAAGGTCAGCGGATCGCCGTCGGGGTCGGCGAAGCTGCCCAACGCGTTCGCGGTGTACGAAGCACCCTGCTCCACGTCGATTTCCGGCGGAGTGTCGCTCTGCAGCGGCGCATGGTCGTCGCCGCCGGCCAGCGTGAGCGACACGGTGGCGCTGGACGTCTGCCCGCGCCCGTCGGAAATCTCATAGCTGAAGGACACGTTGCCCGCGGCGGCACCGGAGGCGTCGAGCTGCAGATACCGGCCGTCATAGACGGGGGAGACGGTGATGTTCGCGCCATCCGGAGCGCTCACCGACGTGATGCGCAGCACGGAACAGTCGGTCTGCTCGTCGTTGCGCAACACGTCGAGAATCTGCTGCGATCCCACGCGCGCGCCGAACGAATCGTCCACGGCCTTGATCTGCCCCGACTGCGCCGAACAGTTCTTGCTGAAATTATGCTGGTTGTTGGCGCTGTCGTTGTTCTGCTGCTGTTGCTTCGACTGCTTGGTCTCCACCTTGTTCCACTGGATTTTGATGACCTTGGTGGACTCCTGCGGATTCCACACATTGCCGTTGACCACGTCGTTGAGCACCACCAGACGATGGTTGGTGCGGAACACGAGCTGCGAGGTGGGATTGACATCTTCCAACGAGGAAAACTGTGCGTCCTTGTCGTTCGCCGCGCACACCCTGATGTAATTGTTGGCCTTCTGCGCCCACGCGGCGAACACGCAGCCATTGGTGGACACCGGCTGCGCGGCATCGCCCTTGCCGGCGTTCGGCAGCTGCGTGACCTTTTTGCTGCCCAAATCGACCATGGCGATGCCCCGCGGCGTGGAAACCGCCACCCAGCCAGTCTGCCTGCCATCCGTGGACGGCGCCTGCAACGTCGCCTGACCCTGCAGGCCGATATCCGCGCTGCCCTTCGGCCAGAACACCTTGCCGGCACCGGCTACGACCGGCGTCTTGCCGACCACGGTGAACGATTCGACATTCGTGGCGCCCTTGATCGTCGCATCCTTGCCGGGCGTTCCCTGAGGCCCGTCGACACTGAGCACCGCGCCGTCGGACGTGCGGTAGCCGTAGACGACACCGTCATGCGTCACCGCGATACGGCCACCCGACCCCAGCTTCATCTTCGGCGAATCGGTGGTCGGATTCATGGATTTCACATCATCGGCGGACCCGACCCACACATTGCCCGTCTTGACGTTGATGAACGCCGCGGTGTTGCCTCCGACGACGGTCCGCGTATCCGATTTGATGGTGGTGTTGCCGTTTTCGCTGACGGTGGAGGCCTCGATGCTGCTGGCCTTCGTACCTTCGGAGATCACGGTGGAGCCATCATGCTGGGCCACGTCGAACCGGGCCGCAGTGGAGGCGACGCCCGCGTCGGCGTCCCGGTTGCGCACGTTGAAACGGGCGGCCTTGCGGTCCTTGAGCGAAGTGACCCACACGGTGCCATCGTCGAGCTGCACGTGACGTTGCGTCACCGAACTGACGATGACGGCTCCGGCGACGATGCCCAGCAACAGCAGCAGCATGACGATCGGCGTGATCCACCGGCGACTGCCGGAAGGCAGCAGCTTGCGCAGCATCGACCCGAATCGCAACTGCCGTTCGTACGATTGCGCCGACTGGTTCTCGGCGTTCCTATGCTTGCTCATCGACTGGCTCTTCCCTGATTGTGCCCAAACTTTGCTTGACCGCGCATCCGACCGCATGCGCCTACCTGTTTGCCCGCATGCATGCCGGGCTGTATTGGTTCGTATCGGTTCATGTCACCCGCATCCGGCCGCAAACTCACGGCTTGGCCGCGCACGCAATCATGGGATTCTCGGACATCTGCCGGTCCGCGCGAACCAGACTCACCTGCACGCACGTCTGCGCGCCGTCGGCCGGATCGATTTCGATACGCGTCGACTCCGTGGTGGTGCCCTGCGCGTTCGGGTCGGTTCCCGAATCGCCGACCAGCGACCACGCGTACGAATCGCCATCCTTCGGAGAAGGATTGACCCACGTGAACCGCACTTTGCCGTCGGCGGTGTATTCGCCCGTAAGATCCTGCACGCTCGGCACACTGCCCGACGTGATCGCCGAATCGGGATCGTCCTCGGCATGGTTCTGGGCGCCATGGTTCTGCACCTGCACCTTGCTGTTGTCGGAAGCCGCATCCATATTCGGCATGACGACGGTGACGAACGCCAACGCCATCACGACCACGGCGGCCGCCGCAGCAACCGTGACGGCCAACGGCTTCACCCACCGGGCATGCTGCTTCGCAACCGGGGCGGACTGGTCGAATGTGGAAGTCTGCGCGTACATGTTCTGCGGATAATCCGGCACACCCTCGACGGTGGTCTGCGCGGCACGGCCATACAAGGCCTGTTGCACGCGCTGCATGTCGCGCGCGAACTCCAACGCGGAATAGTAACGATCCTCGGGCGTACGGCTCAAGGCCTTACGCAACACCCGTTCCACTTCGACCGGCACGTCGGGACGGTTGAGCTTGGGCAGCGGATTGTTGAGAATGACGGACTTGAGCCGTTCGGCCCGCACCTGCCGTTGGGAATCGCCCAGCACATCGGCGTAGAAATACTCGTACGGCGATTGGCCGATCAGCATGGCGAACAGCGTGGCGCCAAGCGAATAGATATCGGACGATTCATTACCGCCACCGCCTTGGGCAAGCACCTCCGGCGCGGCCCACGCGATGGTGAAGCCGACACCCGGACGCCCATAGACGGTCCCGGCGATGCCGAAATCGGCGAGCATGGGCATATTGTGCGCGTTGATGAGAATATTGCTGGGCTTGATGTCTCGATGGATGATGCCTTTGCGATGCGCGGTGAACAGCGCGCTCGCCAGATCGATGCCGACGGTGAGCATCTGGTCGGCGGTGAGACGGCCATGCTCGAGGAACGTCTTGTAATTGCCGCCCGGAGCGTATTCGAACACGGTGTAGCCGCGCCCGTTGACGGTCACGCCGTTTTCATAGACGGAAAGAATGTAGGGGTGTGTGGAGATCTGCCCCATGAAATTCGCTTCGGAACGGAAGCGGACCGCGGCACGTGGGTCGAGCGTGTTCTTGCTGATTTTGATGGCCACCTGACGGGCCGGGGAAAGCTGCTGGTACAGGTACACGTCGGCTTCGGAACCGGAGCCCAGCCGTTTGATCAGTGTGTAGCCGGGAATCTGAGGGGGAATGCTCCTTGAGGCTTCCATGCTTCCTCTTTCTTGTAGTTCCTGCCCGGTTCCGTGCGTTGCGTCTATGCTTCGACCGTACTCGTCGTCATGGGCAGGCCGTCTGTTCGCTGTTGAACCTTCCCGGGCTGCGCCGCTAGTCAATCTTATTGGTGGCGGTGTCCGAAAAACTTTGTAGAGGGTATCGATGTCCATATGTAAAGATGGCGGTGTCCACGATGACGTTTTCAGGACGGCTTCGGACGATGATATGCGATTCGTGGCCGGACCGTTCGGCTAAGCTGGGGAGACATGATGGATGTGGACGATCTCGATGACGTGACATTGGTTGCGGGGGCACCCCGCAGCGGCAAGACCCGGTTCGCGCTGGACATGCTGGTCGCCGCGATGAAGCGGCATGGCGACGCGTACGCCGTGATGACGGTCTCCGGCAGACAGGTGGCCGACCGGCTCGGCGACACCGTGATCCGCGAACTGTCCGCGATCTCGCAGGCACGCCCCGTCACCACCCTGCCAGCCGTCGCGTTCCGCATCATGACCGCCGTGCGATCGCATGCCGGACAACCCCTGCCGAAACTGCTCAACGGGGCCGAACAGGACGTGGTCATCCGCCGCGTGCTCGACAGACATGCCGAACATGCCGAGCACGGCGACGAATGCTCCACCTGCGCACTATTGCGCACCTACTTCGTGGTCGCCGACTGGTCGGGCATGGTGGTGGACGACGCCACCGACGCCTTCGCCAACCAGCTGCGCGACATGCTTGCCCGCATGAACGAGATCGGCGCGAAACCGGAACTCGAAGACGCGCTGATTTCCCGCGCTGCCGACGAACACGGCACGCTTGACGAACGACGCGAACGACTGCGCGTGCAATGGCGGCTCGCCTTCGCGCTGTGTGCCGAATACAACCAGGCCATCAACGAGGCATATCCGGACCAATACCGTCTCGACGCCTCGCAGCTCATGATCGACGCCGCGGCCGCCGTGAACGAAGCCAAAACGTCCGACCTGCCGAAACTCGTCATCGTCGACGATTTCCAGGACGCCACACTCGCCGGCTTCGACTTTCTCACCGCATTGCGCAACCGTGGCGTGCGTCTGCTGCTCGTCGGCAACCCCGACGAGGCGGTGCAGACGTTCCGCGGATCGTACCCTGAATATCTGTTCAACATGGCGCAATCGCGATTGGGCGCGCGACTGGTACGGCTGGAACCGTCCCATATGGCCGAAGGCACGGACCTGGCCGCGGTGGCGAGCCGCGTGAGCCTGACCATCGCCAGCACGGAATCGACCGACGACGCGCTGGCGAACCGCCCCGGCAAAATGCCGGCCATCGCCATACCGGAGACGCACGACGGCAGTCTTGAAGCCGCGATGTACCGTTCCACCGTCGAAGAACTCGACGACGTGGTGTGGAAAATCAAAACCGAACATCTCGAACACGGCCGCGACTGGAACGACATGGCCGTGATCGCCCACGACAACGCCACCGTGCGCACGTTCGGTGAACGGCTACGCGCCGACGGCGTGCCCGTACGCTATTCGAGCGTGACCCGCCCCCTCAAGGACGAACCGTTCGTGCAGGGCCTGTTCTCCATGATCGAACTGGCCGAACTGAAACGGCAAGGCATCGCCACCTCGTCCATGAACCTCGACACGGCCGGCGCATACGTGCGCTCACGCGTCGCATCAATCATGAACTCGCCGCTGATCACCACCCCCGGCGAACGTCCGGCTCGGCTGTGCGTGGTCGAATCGGCGATGAACGCGCTCGGCTCGCTGGCCACGGTTTTGCATGACGATACAGCCGATCCGACCACGTCCGACACGTCCGGACGCGCGCTGCTGCCACAGCTGATCGACGATTGGAACGATTACGTCGAAGCCTTCCACACCGCACGCGCGGCGGCATCGGCGTCGGACGCGGAAAACGCTGCCGACATGGGCCTGCCGGCAATCGACACCGACGACCGGCTGATGACGGGAGAGCGTGCCGCTGAGGACGCGGACGAACCATCCTTCGGCATGAACGCGCTGTACATCCTGCTATTGGAAGGCGACACCGACCGCGTGCTCGACGCGATCGCCTCCGTACTGGGCCGCAAAGACCCCCAAGCGCAAGCCTTCGCACGCCTGTGGAAAGCGCTCGACGATACCCTGCGGTCGGAGGCACGCCTGACATCCCACGAACCGCAATACATGCTCGACTGTGCATGGCAGGCGTTCGGCAAAGCCGAAATCTGGCAGAAAACGGCGTTGCGCAACAACGCCGAAGGCCGCGCGGCCAACGACCGGCTCGACACCGCGATGCGCCTGTTCAGCTACGCGTCCGGCGGCGAATCGAACGGCGTGACGGCAGCGCACACCATCGACGCGTTCATCGAACAGGTCCGCGCGCTCGCCATCGAAGCCGACTCCCTGGCGCACACCGCGCCGATCGATCAGGCCGTGACGCTCACCACGCCCGCCGGAGCTGCCGGAAAACATTGGAAACTAGTATTCATGCCTGCGTTCCAACAAGGCCAATGGCCGAACCTCTCACCGCGCAACACCCTGTTTGGCGGGGAGGAGCTCGCCGACATCATGCTGCATGGACGACTGTCCGACGACATCGTCACTTCCGCAGGCCGCGAAAACGCGCAGCTCGCCGCGGTGCTCGCCTCCGAACAGAAAAGCCTCCTTGTGGCGCTCACCCGCGCCGATGAGCGCGTGACGGTAAGCGCGGTCCTCAACGAAGACCATGTGCCGTCCGACTTCCTCTACGGCTACCTGCCGGAATGGTTCGACCGCGACCGGGATGCCGATGCGGAAACACGCGTGTACACGGCGGTCGGCGAGGCCGGCGAATACGCGGGACTGGAGGCCGACCCGCGTGGCCTGGTCGCCGCCGCGCGAAGCGTGCTGGCCCATGCGCCGGCCGATTCCCCCCAAGCGCGCGATGCCGCGCAAGCCTTGGCGTTGTTGGCATCGCATGGCATCGCCGCCGCGAATCCCGACAATTGGGCGTTCCTTACGGAACATGCGGGAGCCGACGATATGACGGGAATCGACGGCAAGATGGAATCTGACGGAAAAACGGAGCATGCCGACAAGGCGAAGCTTATCGAACAACCGGAATCCATCGAAAAAACGGACGGCCAATCCGACGTGGTCACCCTTTCTCCATCCGCCGTGGACAGTTTGTGGGCGTGCCCGGTGTGCTGGATGCTGGAGAACCGTTTCGCCGGCCCACGCATGGGCAGCGCGGCCACCAGCTTCGGCTCGCTCATCCACGCCGTCGCGCAACAGGCCACCGAAGCCGGCCTCGACCTGCCCCAAAACCACACCGCGGTAAGCGACGAGGACAACATCGACGAAATCGCCCAATGGATGATCAGCCGATACAAGACCCTACGTGGCGACCTCAACGCCATCGACGACCCCGAGGAACGGTACAAGGCGCTCGGCAAGGACGCGAAGGCGTCGGTCGCATTGCGCAACATCGCCACATATTTCGTCAAGTCGAACCGTACGGGATACCCGTCGAACAACACCGAAAACATCACCGTGGGAACATTGGACCATGCCGAAGCGGAACGGCAGTTCGCCGCGCGATTCGACTTCGACGACATCCTCGACGCCTACAACGCCATCGACGGCAACGCTCCGATCTCCCGCGACGAACTCATCGCCATCATGGGCGCGCTCGTCGACGGCTGGCCGGAAACCGGCATGAGCGACCGGCTCACCGTACGCCTGTCGGGCAGAATCGACCGTCTTGAACACCGCCGTACCGCAGACGGCCGCGAACAGGTACGGCTGATCGACTACAAAACCGGCAAAGTGCCAAACGGACGCTCCCTGTTCAGCGACCTGCAGCTCGTCTGCTACCAGCTGGGCCTCGCATTCCCGGAACACGGCGGAAAACGCGGCGCGCAGGCGATCGCAGCCATGCCGGACATCACCCAAAGCGCCCTGTTCCACGTCATGGAATACGCGGCACCCGCGCCACGCAAAGGGCAAGGCGACGAAGCGTACCACCAGCAGGCGCTGTTCGCCGGCGGAAGCATCAACGCGGGCGATTTCATACCCCGCAAATACGTGCCCAAAATGGCCAGCGTCTTCACCAGCGGCCTCGACGACGTCGAACGGCCGGCGCAGGTCAGCGAAGAACATTGGAAGCAACTTCTGGAATCGCGGTCGAAGATGACGGTATGGTCGCTGACCATGATCTCCCGCGTCTTCTATGCGGCCGCGGCGAGCCGGGCCACCCGCATCACCGCGCGTCCGACCGTGGAACACGTCGGATACTGCAGAACGTACGGCAGTGGGGTCTGCCCGGCCTGCCAAGGCGAGCAGAACACCGTATTCGAAAGGACCGTGGCATGAACGGGAGTAACGGTATGAACGGAAGCATGTCAACGAACGGGGCCACAGCAAAGGGCGATGCGATGGGCACTGTGCCGGCCGCCACGCCGAAATTCACCGACAGTCCGGAACAGGCCGCCGTCATCCAAGCCCCCTCATACGAGGACGTGGTCGTGGTGGC
>OHTF01000284.1_pt1 | contig 23531 bp, 25 predicted proteins | sample 1578811 | NCBI WGS metagenome assembly OHTF01 (sample SAMEA3879571, study PRJEB24766) | human gut metagenome | biome: human-associated habitat; feature: feces | place: USA | collected 1985/1987
GTGGAACGCCCGATCCGCGTCAATGACCAGTGGATGTACCACTCCAGACTGTATGCTGCTGCAAACTATGTAAAGACACGCGATGACCTGGATCTGATCCAGCTGAACTCGTTCGGCTGCGGTCTCGACGCCGTCACGACCGACGAGGTCTGCGAGCTTCTGGAGCAGGGCGGCAAGCTCTACACCTGCCTCAAGATCGACGAGGTCAACAACCTCGGTGCGGTGCGCATCCGCATTCGTTCGCTGCTTGCCGCCGTCGCCATGCGGCGCGAGCGCGGGATCCATTCGACCTCTCACGTACAGCCGTTCGAGCGCGTCTACTACACCAAGGAGATGCAGAAGCAGCACTACACCATCCTCGCCCCCCAGATGAGTCCCATCCATTTTGACATTCTCGAGCCTATCTTCCGCCACCACGGCTATAATTTTGAGGTACTGCAAAACGACGACCGCGCCGCCATCGACGCGGGCCTCAAGTACGTCAACAACGACGCCTGCTATCCCTCGATCACAGCGGTCGGTCAGCTGATGGAGGCTGTGACCTCCGGCCGCTACGACACCGACCATCTCGCCCTCATCATGTCGCAGACCGGCGGCTGCTGCCGCGCGAGCAACTACATCGCCTTCATCCGCCGCGCACTCAAGAAGGCAGGACTCGAGCATATCCCCGTCATCTCGCTCAACGCCAACGGCATGGAAACGAACGAGGGCTTCCGCATCTCGCCGTCACTGCTGTTGGACGCCGCGCACGGTATCGTGCTTGGTGACCTGCTGATGCGCTGCCTGTACCGCGTGCGCCCGTATGAGCTCGAAAAAGGCAGCGCGAACGCGCTGCACCGCAAGTGGCGCGACATCTGCATCGACTCGCTCACGAGCGAGCATCCCAAGTACCGCTACGCCCAGCTCTGCCGCGGCATTGTCGAGGACTTCGACGCCTTCCCCATCGACGAAACGATCCGCAAGCCCCGCGTCGGCGTTGTCGGTGAGATTCTAGTCAAGTACATGCCGCTCGCCAACAACCACGTCGTCGACCTTTTGGAGCGCGAGGGCGCAGAGGCGGTCGTTCCCGATCTTCTCGATTTCTTTGCCGCCACGATCTATGAGCAGGACTTCAAGCACACCCACCTTGGAAAGGGGTGGACTGCTTCGGCCAGCGCCAAGCTCGGCATTCCGGCACTTCAGCGCATGCGCCGGCCTGCCATTGAGGCGCTCAAAGCCAGCAAGCGCTTTACTCCGCCCATGGCCATCGGTCATGTCGCCGAGCTTGCCAAGCCCTTCCTCTCGATCGGCAATCAGTACGGTGAGGGTTGGTTCCTCGCAGGAGAAATGGCAGAGCTCATCACCTCCGGCACGCCGAACATCGTGTGCATTCAGCCCTTTGCGTGCTTGCCGAATCATGTCGTCGGCAAGGGCGTCATCAAGGCGCTGCGCGCGGCCTATCCCGGCGCAAACATTGTCGCTGTCGACTATGACCCCGGCGCGAGCGAAGTGAACCAGCTCAACCGCATCAAGCTGATGCTCACCGCGGCGCAGCGCGCGCTGCACGCGCAGGAGGCCACCCCGAAAAAGCCGCAGCCGCCCGAGGCTCCGTCCATCAGCCTGCCGCACCCCAAGGTCGCAATGCTCTGAGCGCAGAAAGCGGCAGAAATTGAAAAATAGGCTTGCTTTCCGCACCTTTCTATGGTATTATGAGTACCTGTGAATATAGCGTGATCACACGTTCAACAATTTGGAGGTTTTCACCATGACTTTACTCGTTACGATTCTTCAGCTTCTCTGCGGTCTCATCGTCATCGGCATCGTCCTGTTCCAAAGCGGCAAGTCCGCCGGCTTAAGCGGTGCAATCGGCGGCGTGGCCGATTCCTTCATGGCCAAGAACAAGGCCAAGAGCACGGATGCCCGTCTTGCGCGTGCCACCAAGTGGGTCGGCGCTGCGTTCATCGTCCTGACGCTCGTGCTGAATATGCTGTAAGAGCAAACGAATCCATAATGAAGAAGAGCGGAAGCAAAAGTTACCTACGCATAAGGACAACATTTCAAATTACCGTTCAAGTAGCATTGAAAAAGCCACTGACTCTGAATTATTCAGGGTCAGTGGCTTTTCGTTGAAAACGAGGCTGCATTCTGGTACAATCTATGTGTATAAAAGGAACTTCTCATAATTGCACCTTACAGAGCTTGTTTATGTAACCGTTGTAATACTGCAAGACCTGTTCCACGGCCCCGGCGTCACCGGCGCGGGCCGCCTCGATCACTGCAAGGGGCAAAGGCTCCTTATATCTGGCCTGCTTCATTCTGCAATACCTCCCGTCAGTCTTGTTCTCATGGTTTCCAGCGTCTTAGTCCTGTGCCGCTGGACGGCGCTGCGGGACATTCCCACCACCGCGCCGATCTCGCCGTCCGTCAGTTTCAGGACACAATGCAGTATCAAGATGCTTTGTCCCGGCTGGGGCAAGCTGGCAAAGGCAGCGGCTACCAGCCCGTCGCTGATCTGAAGCTCACAGCCATAGGCCGGAAATATAAAACTGTCGCTGGGGTACTGATCTATCGTGCATAGCGTGTCCAGTTCCGAAAGCGGCAGCGTTTCAAAGGATGTTTCCCAGCCACGCTGACGCTTCCTTTCCCGGAAGTAGTCAACGGCTTCATGGTACAGTACCAGCTTGCAAAAATGGTCAAACTGGCAGCGCCTCCCGTAATCATCAGGGGTAACTTTCATCTTCTCACCCCCTTTCCGTGGGGAGTGAGCAGGATGATCCTGTCCGTTGTCAGGGGCCTATGCTGGCCCTGGTCTGCTGACCGCCTCCTTTTCCATCTGATTTTTTGCCGGAAATGACAATCCGCGAAAATCGACAAAAATCGCCCGGCAGGTCGTAAACCTACCGGGCGACGATTTGAAGCGTTTTGTTGTTTTCTTACATGGTATAGTTCATACTCATAGCCGGAATATTCCCATGGCGGGGCAAGGCTTTTTTTAAGCGGTAGAAGTGGATTAGATTATAATGATAGTAAAACAGCATGGCGGCGTCCTCCCGTGGGCCGCCATGCCTTTAACTGCTGGGAATGACAGAAAGAAAGCAGCGGCCTTGATTTCTCAAAACCGCCACCAGTGAATATAAATTAAGCGTGAAAATGGGTCTGCCCAGCAGCGGTTTTTTTCTTTTCTGCCGCTGGGCAGATGTTTTTTCTTTAGATACATGATAAGAGGAATTTTTGAAGATTCCATAAAGATTTGAAAAATGGACGGACATAAAAGACGTCCATTACACTATCGGAAAATCAGCAAGGAAGTTTCATAGTAACCTTTGCGCCGCCGGTTTCTTTTGAATTTTCTAAAATAAGCTGACCATTATGTTGTTCCATAATCGAATTTGTAATATATAGACCCATACCAAAGTGTAACTTTGAATTGCGGCTTTGATCGCCCATATAGAACCGTTCCTGTGCGTGGCATAATGCCTCTTTAGAAAACCCCGTTCCCTCGTCTGTGACTGAAATTTCCACGAAACCGTTGTTACTCTGAACATCCACATAAAGCGTTCCGCCTTGCGGGGAGTAGTCCAGCCCATTACTGATAACATTCATAATAGCACGTTCTATCAGCACCCTATCAAATTTCAGCATTTGAGGGAGTGAAACAGTATTCATTTGCAGCCGGATTTCTTTTGTCCGGCATAGTGATTCCATATAACCGAACAAGTGCTGCATGAACGCTGGCAAGTCTATACTTTCAATATGGAGCTGATAACCAACCGCCGCCCGTGATATATCAATCAGGGTTTGAATATATGACTGCATCTGGCCGGAGCTTTCCACGACGTAACCAGCGTATAATCGTTGCTCATCATCAAGATTTGTTTCTGTGAGTAAATCAGCATTTCCTTGAATAACCGTCAGAGGCGTTTTCAAATCATGGGCAAGCGCGGCGATTTGCTCTTTCTGTGTCTGTTCGGTTTTCCATTGCCGTTCTAACGAAATTTTCAGATTATCTTTCATATCTGAAAAAGATGCAAGGACATCTTCAAACTCTTTGATTTTGGCGTGTCCTACTTCAAAATCAAGGTTTTGCTTTGAAACCTCCGCAGTTGCTTCAAAAAGCGGGGTCAGTTGTGTACGCAGGTTCTTAGCAAATCTGGCGGTCAGTATGATAATGACCAGCAGCGAATTTACAGCCATCAGGATAAACGCAAGCGTGTCAGGAGATGGAAAATATTCCGGTAGCCATGACACTGTAAATTGAGAACCAATATAATACCTTAAAACGCAAAATTCGTTTTCCCGGACAACAAGTGCAAACTGCCTCCCCGTAGCATATTCAATATATTCTCCCTTTGCGTACAGCAGGGCAATTTCTTTTTCATCATCGTCCATATTGCTGTAAAGCTCATTAAAGTTCTTGTCCAGAATTAAGTAGCCGCATCCCTGTGGAATCACAACCTTTGTAATATCCGGGGCAATCGTCAGCGTTGGAATGATCTCTTTTACCTGCAATTCACTTAGATTTGCTCTTGTAGCTAATCCAGCATTTACAGCAAGTCCCTCCAAACCAGAAGGGACAATAATTGCCGCTACCAGCATGACAATGAGGGAGATAGCAAACTGGCGAAACAATATTTTCAATGTAGGTTTCTTTTTCACTCCCATTTATATCCTATCCCCCATACGGTGCTGATCGGACTTATTTTGAAATGCTCCAATTTCGCACGAATATTTTTTATATGCGTTGAGATCGTAGAGTTATCGCCTATTCCATCAAACCCGAAAACGGCTTCATAGATTTGTTCTTTTGTAAAAACCTGTCCCCGGTTTTTCGCAAGGTATTCACAGATTGAATACTCGCTTTTGGTAAGGGGAACCGGCTGTTCTGAAACATACAGTACCTTTGCGGAAAGGTCAAATCTTATATCAGGCTCAAATGAAAGTGTGCTGTGATGCTCCCTTTTTTCTCTGCGTAAATGTGCCGCGACACGGGCGCGAAGCTCCTGAATACGAAAAGGTTTCGTAATATAATCATCCGCACCGATGCCCAATCCAAACAATATATCTTCCTCTAATGTCTTTGCGGTCAGAAAGAGAATCGGGCAGTCTACCATATTCCTGATCTGTTTGCAAAACTCAAACCCGTCTGTGCCAGGCATCATCACATCCAAAAGAATGAGGTCATAGAAATGCAGCTTTTTGATGTCTACATCATCCGCATTTTGACAGACTGTTATCAAATATCCATCTTTCCCCAAACTGTTCTTAATCAATTCCAAGATAGAAACTTCATCGTCAACTACAAGTAAGTGGGTCAAAAAATCACCTCCCGCCCCATTATACCACATTGTCGAGGTTACTCATCATTATTTTTAATGTCAGCTTTCCGATATTCATTGTTGATATTTACAGCTACGGCATTGCTTATATCCACATCCACAATACTGTAAACGTAGCCGAAACTGAAATCTTCCCCCGCCACATTTTTGAAGCGTTTCGATACCTGCCCGATTTCTTCTTGCAGTTCTGACATTTCAAGACATTCATCCGTTATGGTATATGTCAGGCCGTTATATGAAATTTCATCATAGTTTGCGGCGTTCAGCTCATAATACGGCAGAGATTCATTTAACGCCTTATTTTTATCGGCGGTATCGCGGAGCGCACCGCAGGCCGATAAGCATATAAGACTTACAAGCACAATTACCACGGCAAACAGGCACTTTTTATTCACTGTTTTTACCTCCCTCCCAACCATGAAACCAAACCAAACTGGCAATCAGCAGACAAACAGTGCAGCATACAGAAATAATCATACCGCTGAAAAAATCGGTTTTTACCTGTGCATACAGTTGGGGGCTATCCCATGCAAGCACAGTGTAATCCATAGCACGAACGCCCCAGGCCCAGGGAATATATTTCCATGTAGCGTCACCAAGCCCTGTTATCATAAGGGCAGCTATTAAACTCCCTGCAATTCCCAATCCCATAGATGCACCTTTTCCGAAGCTCATTCCCACAAACAAATGAATCAGGTAAATGGGAAGCATGGTAATCAACAATAGAATCCCTGCTTTCAGGTAAAGGCTTGCCGGAGCATCCCTATATAGTGCAGCGAATGTTCCTAACGCTAAAAATGTTGCGCCAAAAGCACAGATCATCAGAAAACCAAGTTTACCAATATACGTTGCCATGCGAGATGGGATTGTTCCCAACAAAAGCTGATAATGCCCGGCCTGATTTTCGATCTGAACAACCAGGCCCACAATAATGCCGATCAGAAACGGGAACGCAACGGCCAGCACTTCCAGATAGGCACTGATTTTGGTTGCCAGTTCCCATCTGGATATATGATAGTAACCCGCAAAAATCGCCGCACATATAATCGGAATCATGCTGTGCATATAGAGCAAAATGCTATGTTTACACTTCTGATATTCTGCTTTCCAGCAGCGAACCACAGATACCATAGTTACCCCACCTCCTTTTTCTCAAACCATCTTGCAGTTAAAAATGACAGCGCCGCAAACCAGGCCAGCGAAATGACCAATACAAGTATAATCATCCAAAATGCCATTGCCGTACTCTGATCTGCAACCGGCTCACCATTAGGCAAAATACCTAACACGGAAATCATAAGATGCGGCACCCAGCTATACGGGCAGATCATCCACAAAGAGGTTGTAGCCGTGAAAATCCCTAAAACGCTTCCAAGTCCGGCATTAAGAATAACCGTGACAAAGATACCAACTTTTTTTGATAACCATAAGCACAGCGGAACTTCCCATAGGCTTGCAATGACAATACAAGCTGTTCCGGCCGCAGCCTGCCAAATTCCGATTGTCAGGGGAATTTCGTTGATAACTAATATTGCAAAACCGCCCAACAGATTTAGCGCCAGGAAAATGAAATTCCCCACACAGGAGTAAATACCGGCCACTCCAATTTTTGCTTTCCAGACTTTGTTCTGCGAAACAGGCAATGAAGCAACGGCACGATATTTTAGTTTGCCATTATCCCGCTGTTCAATCAAGGCACAGGTGAGCGTAAGGAATCCAGGATAAAGCAGGATATACCACCAATTATAAGAATTGAGCTGGAACCAAAGAGGGGCAAAAAAGTTCATAAGCGCAGTTACAAACGGGGCCAGAACGATCAGCGTTTTTGTGAAAGTTCTCTTATGCTTTAGGTTCTCTGCCTGAATATATGCCATCTCCATTTAATATCCCTCCTTACCATTTCTGCGAATAACATCCATAAAGAGTTGTTCCAAATCTTCACCGGCGCGAAGCTCTCCCTCATATCCAAGGACGCCGCCAGCAATGATACCCACATGATCTGCAATCTGCTGGACTTCTGACAGAATATGGCTGGACAAAATAACTGTAATCCCTTTGCAGGGAAAAGAGCGAATTAACTCTCGAAGTTCCTCAATCCCTAAAGGGTCAAGGCCGTTAGTCGGTTCATCCAGAATCAAAAGCTGGGGACTGTTCAGCAATGCAATAGCAATACCAAGCCGCTGCTTCATACCAAGAGAAAACTGCCCGGCCCGTTTCTTGCCGGTATTCGTGAGCTGGACAATTTGCAATACCTCGTTAATTCGTGCATCGTCCAGGCCGAGCAATGTAGTTCTGACTTTGAGATTTTCGTATGCAGTCAGATTTTCGTAAAGCGGGGGCATCTCAATCAAAGCACCGATATGCTCCAGATCATTCCGCTTCCACGGGTGGCCGTCAAACTCGATGCTTCCCGATGTGGGGCGCAAAATGCCGGTGAGCATTTTTAAGATCGTGGATTTGCCAGCCCCATTCGGCCCCAGCAGACCATAAACCGAGTTGCGCCGGATGTTCAGTGACACATTGTTTACCGCCATTTGCCCCTTGAAATTTTTGCAGAGGTCAGTCGTTTTCAAAATCATATCCATATAATCAAGTCCTTTCTTTGATTTTACGGATAGCATACCGGGCAATTTTGAAGATTTCATAAAGATTCCCGAAAACAGAATATGAACAATACACCGTAACCGTGGAGCATATCGCAACAAAGCACCAACCTACGCATTTAGGGCCTTAAAAAGCCCTATATTTCAAGGTTTTTCCCGCATAGTCGGCGGGGTATGTGAGTGTTTTATCCTATCCCCGCCATAGTGCCGCTCTAAATGCGTAGAATTTACCAGCAGAAAATCGCCGGTTTCTCTGGCTCCATACTCCCAGATATGGTATCATGGAAAAAATCAATCTGACGGGGGTATCAGGATGGACGGACAAGAAAAGCTGCTGGACTATATCCGGCTTATTCTCGCCGGTAAGAGTCATGAGCACATCGCCATACGAAAAATGCTTACATTTCTCGTAGAGATCAGGGGCAATAAATGAAACAGCTGAAGTGAACGATGTCTGATAGGTTGTATAGAGCTCACCGTAGCGGACGCACGGGAGACCCTGTTGAACTGTTTCGTTCCGCTTTATGCCGCTACCGCGCACAATCTCTCCCAAGGAGCGAATACGCACCCACTCCCACGAATCGGGGATGTCAAACGGTACCTCATCCGCCAGCGACCGCACTTCATCGCCGATTTTCTCATAAGGAGTATTATCGGCACCTTTGAGATACCAACGCCGCCTGTGGCGGCGTTGACGCAAGCATAGCATTTGTATGACAAACGCGCTTGCTGGGGCTCGCCCCAGTCCCCCATGCCGCCTGCGGGCGGATACTTCTCGGCAACGTTGCCAGAAGGTGAGAGGGCAGAATCGGGTTCGGCCATATTGCCAACCCGATTTTATATGCTACTTTCCGGCAGTGCTGCCGAGAAGTTTCCGCCCGCGGGCGGCATGGGGGACTGGGGTTTACCCCAGCAAGCAGTATTTTGACATCAAAATGCGATGCTTGCGCCAACGCCGCCACAGGCGGCAGGGGCTATGTGGTGCTGTGGCCCCCTTATTTACGCTACTGAGTTTCTATGAACAGTGATCCTTGTTCTACCCCAACATCTGCGTCTGCTCGGGTTAATAAACAACCGATTTATTGGAAAGCAGTTGCCGTGCTTGCCGCTAACGCGCTCCCCCGGAAACCCCGCAAATAACGGCGGCAACGCTGGTTATCTCGCTACTTTATTATAGGTTGCGAAGCGCCTTCTTATGGATTATTATGTTTCAAGTTAAACCCGCAAATTTGAACGAGGTTCATGATTGAATTGTGCCCAATATGCAACCTTTTTCAATTTTTCCTGAGTAGATAAGTGAAGGGCCCTTTCAATGTGCAAGGAGGTGTATGAATGGACGACAAAAGTATCGTATGGTCAAACAGCAAAACGTGAAGCTGGCACATTTGCAGTATTTGATGTAACGTTTAACATATATAGCTAAGACGGAAGGGTGGTTTGCATTATGCCAAATATCCTTGTGGTTGAGGACGATGAAAACTTGAATCGTGGAATCACTTTTTCACTGAAAAAATCCGGATATGAGGTTTTTTCAGCAGAATCAGTGAAAAAAGCGAAAAGAATTGCAAGTGATCATAATGTGGATGTTGCCATTTGTGATGTGAATCTTCCGGATGGAAACGGATTAGAGCTTGTCAGATGGATGCGGAATTGTCAAAATGTATATATTATCTGTCTTACCGCGTTGGATCAGGAGACAGATCAGGTCATGGGATATGAAGCCGGTGCGGACGATTATATGACGAAACCGTTCAGCCTTTCCGTACTTCTTCTGAAAATCGAGGCTCATTTCCGCCGCAGAAAGAATGAACCCGAAACTCCAAAAATTCATTCAAAGGATATCGTGTTTATCCCCGGAGAGATGAGGGCGTTCGTAAAGGAAAGAGAAATAAGCCTTACGAAGAATGAACTGAAAATGCTGTCCTTTTTTCTTCAAAACCCGAAACAGATTCTTTCAAAAACACAGCTGTTAGAAAACGTGTTTGATCTGGATGGTGATTTTATGGATGAAAACACGGTAGCTGTGAACATCAGAAGGCTTCGGGAGAAAATCGAAGAGGATCCGGCGGCTCCGGTCTATATTAAAAACATCCGCGGGCTTGGGTATATATGGAATCAGGAGGTAAGTCAGTGACGAAACGACATCGTAAAAAGTGGGTTGATGCCTTGTCACTGGTGCTGCCGGTTCTACTCTTTTTTGCGGTATTGAACTGCTTTACCACCTATTTATATTATCAGGATTATCAATGTAAAATGGATATCCTGACAGAAGTTGCGGCGGGCGCAGAGACCACCGGCATGGATGTTGCCGCAGGATGGCTGAAAGGAAACGACCATCAAGCCAATGAACAAGGTAAGCAATTATTAGAGCAATACGGGTACTGGGAAAACAAAGGGACTTCGTTTTATGTGCGCTTCCGGCAGAATATCATGATAACCGGCTGTACAAGTGCAGTGCTATGTCTGTCTTTGCTAACGTTCCTGTTTTACCGGAAGAAAGCTGAGGCGAAAGAAAGTCGGAAACGATTGGAGCAGCTAGAGCAAATCCTGATTGCATTTCGGGAAAATCACTTTGAGGTAGTGCCGGACACAGAAGATCATGTCGGGCAGGAAAGACTGAAATTTCAGCTTGAAGCAATCGGACATCATATCCAGCTGCTGCAAGAGGAAGCCAGAGCGGAGAAGGAAAGCACAAAGGAAATGGTATCCGACATTTCCCATCAGCTGAAAACCCCGGTTGCAGCCTTGGATACCTGCTTTAGCATATTGCTGCGGAACAATCTGAGTGAGACGGAGCAACAGGAATTTCGCATCCGCTGCCGGAGTGCATTGGACGGATTGGAAACATTGTTGCAGTCTCTGCTGGAAATATCCAAGCTGGAGACAGGTTTGATTCAGCTTGATCAGAAAACACTTCCCATTATGGATACGATCATCTCCGCAGTAAACCGAACGTATCCAAAGGCAGCGGAGAAAGGGATAGAACTGATTTTCGACTGCAACGAATCACTGGAGCATTGTGCACTCATGCAGGATAAACGTTGGCTTGGAGAAGCAATCATTAACGTTTTGGACAATGCCATCAAATACAGCCCAGAACATTCAAAAATCACGATCCGTCTACAAAAAAGAACCGGCTTTGTGAGAATTGAGATCGAGGATCAGGGAATCGGAATCCCGCAGAGTGAATACCATAAAATATTCCAGCGGTTTTACAGAGGGACTGCGCCGGAAGTCCGCGAAAAGAGCGGAACTGGCATCGGCCTGTATCTGTCCAGACAGATTATTGAGCAGCATGGTGGGACAATCACGGTAGCCTCCGGCAAAGTCAGAAAAGGAAGTACCTTTTTGATTCAGCTGCCGGAGAATGGACTTTCGTAGAGATGATGAGCAGAAGTCTTTCAAATCTGTAAGACTTCTGCTCTCTTTTTGAAAGTGAAATGAAAGGTTCCTTTGATACAATGCTGGTAAATAAGAAAAGGAGGCCATTGGAGTGGGCGTGATATTAGAAACAAATCAGCTTTGCAAATTTTATGGGACGGGGGAAAATCAGGTCAAAGCCGTCAATCATGTGAATATCCAGATTGGGCAGGGAGAATTTGTCGCCATTGTCGGAAAATCCGGCTCCGGAAAAAGTACCCTGCTGCATATGCTGGGCGGGCTGGATACACCGACCAGCGGCAGCGTGATCTTGTCTGACAAGGACCTGTATTCCATGAAGGAGGATCAGCTTGCCGTTTTCCGGAGAAGAAAGATCGGATTTGTATTTCAGGCATTCAATCTGGTATCCTCCATCAATGTGTGGGAAAATATCGTTCTTCCGTTGGGGCTTGACGGAAAAAAAGTGGATAAAGCTTATGTCAATGATATTATCACCACACTGGGTCTTGAACACCGGATTCATAATCTTCCGAATACCCTCTCCGGAGGACAGCAGCAGCGCGTTGCGATTGCAAGAGCCTTGGTAAACAGACCGGAGATTTTGTTTGCGGACGAGCCAACCGGAAATCTTGATTCCAAGACAAGTGACGAGGTGATCGCGCTGCTGAAAATGAGCGCAAAAAAATATGGACAGACGATTGTAATGATTACCCATGATGATGAGATCGCGCAGGTTGCTGACCGTATTTTAGTCATCGAGGATGGACAGGTGGTGGATCTCAATTGAGGACGATCAGCAAAATTGCATTCAGCAACGACAAAAGAAATCGGACAAGAAGTGTCCTCATTATGACGGCGATTTGCCTGACTACCATGCTTCTGGTCATTATCAGTACAATTGGAAATGGACTGATCCTCTTACAGAAGGATCAGGCTGCAAGCTCATACGGAAGCAACTACGGCCTGTTTATCGCCGCAGATGGTACGCAATTAAAAGAAGTGGAACGCAGAGCTGAGATATCTGATATCGGCATCATGTGTACGGAGGGCATCCTGAAAGGAAATGAAAATGGCGGCTTTGTCAGTGCGGATGAAACGGTCAGGAAAATGCTTCCCTATAATCAGGAATATGTGTTGAAGGAAGGTACCTATCCGGAAAAGGCGCAGGAAATTGCCGCAGGACGCGCTTTCTTTGATGCAGTGGGATACCATGATGTAAAGGTCGGAGACACCGTAACATTGGAGTACCGTTCCGGCATGCAGTCGGAATACGCACCGGTGGAATTTACTGTCAGCGGGATTTTATATGACCGGGATGAATATACCATCGAGGCTTCCTATGTTGTATTCGGTTCGCAGGATTTTTATAATGAGCGTGTTGCGGAGGGTGACAGGCAATATAATATCTATTTTACCTTGAGCGATTCTGCAAATGTATCTATGAATAATGTTGCGCCTGTTATAAAAGAAATCGCGGATTCCTGCGGCATTGACCAGAAAAACGTGATCATCAATGACCTCTACCTGCAGTGGGTATTGCAGCCGAGCTATGAAATGATTGTGGTTTGTGGAACCCTGATCCTCGGAATCGTGCTGTTTTCCGTTGTGGTCATTTATAATATCTTCCAGGTCGGGATCGCCCAGAAGGTTCAGGAGTACGGAAAAATCAAGGCGCTGGGTGCAACCAGAAAGCAGATGAAGCAGTTGATCTTTCGTGAGGGCATTCTTCTGGCGGTTCCTTCGATACCGCTGGGGCTGCTGTTTGGTTTCCTGATTGCAAAAGTCAGCTTCAACTGGCTAGTGGAGCAGGGAAATCTGGTATCCTCCGGAATCAAGAACCATCAGGTGCCTCTGTTTTCACTGACAATTATGCTCATCTGCATTTTTGTATCGTTTCTTACGGTCGTTTTGGCTCTGCGCAAACCCATGAAAATTGTTTCCCGGATTTCACCCATCGAAGCGACACGGTATCTTGACGGCTCCAAAACGCAAAAACAGGGCAGACGAAAAGGCAGAAAAGATGTCACCGTTTTCTCCATGGCAATGGCAAATGTGACAGGCAATCCGAAAAGAACCATTGCTACGATTCTTACCATGGGGCTTTCCTGTGTATTGTTTGTAATTATCTCTAATTATGTTGGGAATATTGACACGGAGCACGAGGCGCGGATTGCAATCAACCATGGACAATTTGAGTTGCAGCTGGATTATTCCCAGAATTATGATGAAGCCTATTCGGAGAATAATCTGGACACAATCCTACAGAACAACCCACTGAATGATTCTTTGATTAAAGAAATCAAATCCATCCCCGGTGTAACGGATGTACTGACGAGAGAAATCGTCTCTGCAGATTTGAACGGAACAAAATTTCCGGTTTCAATCGTAAATCAAGAGGATTTTGAAATGATGCGCGGGGATGGCGATATCGGTTCCATGGACTATGCACAGGCTGTCAAAAACGGGGATGTTTTCTTTGGCTGGTCCACGTGGATGGAAGCTGACGGGTATTCTGCGGGTGCACCGATTACATTCAACTTTGATAACGGAAGCGGAATCTATACCTATCATGGAAAAATCGAAGGCTCCTTTGTAAGCGCGGACACTTATCTGGTCATTCCGGAAGAAGTATACCGCTCTGTAAATCCGAAAGGGACATCTTATGGATACCTGTGGGTGGATTGTGCTAAAAAAGATGTGGCATCTGTAGAGCAAAGCCTGAATGACCTGCTCTCCGATACTTCTCATATCAAGCTGAACACCTATCACGCAGAATTGCAAACCGCAGAATACGCAAGCCGTATGATGAAGCTTGGCTGCTATCTGTTCATGGCAATTGTCGGTCTCATTGGGTTTATGAATCTGGCAAACACCATGATCATCAATATCACCACGAAGAAGCAGGAATACGGTGTGCTGCAAGCGGTAGGCATGACCAATAAGCAGTTGAATCTGAGCTTACAAATACAGGGCTTGATTTTTACGGTTGGCACCATCTGCGTCGCACTTGCTGCCGGTCTGCCCCTTGGCTATGCACTGTTTTCCTATGCGAAGCATAATGGGATTTTTGGAATGAACGTTTATCACGTTCCTCTTATCCCGATTCTTGTTATGATTCTTCTGGTTGGTATTCTACAAATTGTGCTTTCCTGCGTTTTAAGCAGTAATCTGAAAAAGGAAACGCTGGTAGAAAGAATAAGGTATCAGGGATAGCAAGTATTGCTGGGATATCCTCAGTATCATAACAGGAATTAAAAGCACTTGGCTTCAAAAAGTTTTGTACTTTTGACAAAATGCAACCGATTTTTCATCAATTATAATAAATTTGATTAAGCAGCCTGTGTGTAATGAAGCATACAGGCTGCTTGCATTTTATAACTCTAATGAATCTTCTGCATCTACCCACATCTGTAAATTGCCCTCAAGATATAATCTTGTATATTCAAGTGGTTCATCGACTGCAAATGAAGTCAATGAACAGTCTGATCCGGGTGTGGTTTTTAAATCCTTTTCGGCTTCCCAGCAGTCAATGCGAAGCATATAGCCAACATTTGTATAAATGTCAATGCTGTTTCGTTGTGGATTGTATTCTGCAAATATTGTTCTCATCGTATCCCATCTACTTATCATTTAATCAATCATTAGTAGCAAAAATTAAGAAGCATTTCAATCAGTCCACCATGTCACTTTTATTTTATGTTATACTGTTTTATATAATTTTTTTGCCATTGTATTTGCTCTTATCAGAGTTCATAAACACTGATGGGACGATATAACACAAGGAAAAAAATAAGGGAAAGCTCACCTGCGACAAATCCAGCGTTTTCAAGGGTTTGCGGAGAGTTTAATAACAAAATATAACAGTTATTAAATCTCTTAAAACAGGTGAAATCTCAATCGGAATTTGAAGAGGTAGTTAAGATGAAAGACGGAAAACACCCAAACCCCAATACAATCCATCCAATTGCAGGGTATGATAAAGAAATATATGTGAAGCCGACGATTACAAATCCGAATATTATTGTCGGGGACTTTACTTATATTGCCGATTCGGATTTTGAAAGTCATGTTTCACACTTATACGAGTGGAATGATGACAAACTCATCATCGGAAAGTCCTGTCAAATCGCCGCCGGAGTTGAGTTTGTGATGAACGGTGCAAACCATCAGATGAACGCCGTCTCTACATTCCCGTTCTATACCTTGGAGGGATGGGAAATGTCGCCGCCTGCAAAGACGGATCTGCCATTAAAAGGAGATACCGTTATCGAAAATGATGTTTGGATCGGGCAAAATTCGGTAATCCTTCCTGGCGTTCACATTGGAGATGGTGCAATCGTTGGTGCAAACAGCGTTGTGGGAAGTGATGTTCCACCATATACGAAGGTTGTTGGGAATCCTGCAAGAGCAATTCAAAAACGCTTTGACGATGAACTGATTGAATTGCTGCTGAGATTCAAGTGGTGGGATAGGAGCATTGACGAAATCAACCGGCTGATTCCAATCTTGACTTGCAGTGATTTGGATAAAGTGAAAGCTGAAATCAAAAAGCAATTAGGCTGACAAATTCTAGTTTGCAATACCTAAATCCTAGGAAAGGAGACCTGCCGATGTGCGCACAAAAGCTATCGTTCGATTATGCACACACCTTGCACACTGTGCGTATCGTTCATAATGCACATAGTGTTCATGAAACAAGTTTTTCAAACGCAGATAATGATAAGTATCTAAATAGAATCGAAGGTAAATTTGGTAAAAATCTTGTTTATGCTATATCAGGATCAGACGGCAGTCCTGATGATAACGCAGAAGTGAAGCAAACTTGTATAAAAACGCTGAGTATTCCTATGAGTGAAAGTGATAGAGTAGTATGAGTGGGCTCTTATACTAATGAAGCAAAGAATCTTGCCTGGATTAAGAATTTTAAAGATGCACTTGAAAAATGTGCATACAGAGAAACGCAGCAGTTTCAAAGAAATAGTGAATATCTGTATAAAGAGGTATTGAGTATCAAAGAGAATGGCAGGAGACATTTGCAACCTTTTGCTTGATAATAGTCAAGCCAAAGTCAACTATACACTTCAAAGTACAAGTCTTAAAAAAGTATTAGGAGCAGTAGTTGAATTAGGTACATACTATTACAGTTTAGCTTCGTATAACGAAATTGCTGAAAGTATTTTAAGACGAGTACATCAAAACGAAATAAAAAATTCTATGATTATGTAGTTGACACATACACACAGGAAATTCGTAAGATACTGGGCGAAAAAAATCAGACAGAAGTATATCCTGTAGATGATCATATCTTTCTCGTTGCATAATTCTTGTTCGAATAAAATGTGTCAAGTGATATTGACAAAACCAATAACAAAAAATCGATTGACAACTAATTATAAAAATTGTATAATCAGTGTATAAGCTGTTAGGAGGGGTGAAGAAATGAAGATAAATAACATTGGATATAATCATACCCATGATGCCGATCTTGTGATACAGCGTCCAACCGGCTCTGGCGATCATCTTCTTTTGCTGCTAAAAACTCCTGCTGTTTTTACTTTTGGTGAAAAAGATGTTTTTACAGAACCGGATTCATTTATTCTCTTTAAGCAGGTGACACCCCAGATCTACCGTGCTCATGGCCGACATTTTCTAATGATCGGTTCCATTTCAGCATTTCAGATGATGAAACATGCTTTTTAAAGCTCTTGATATACCATTTGATAAAGTGATGAAAATAGGTGACTTGAATGGTCTTTCACTTATAATAAAAAATATGAGTTACGAGAATTATTCATCAAATCTATATAAAACAGATTCGGTGGAATTATATATGAAACTGTTTTTTTTGAAACTTAGCGAAAAGATCCATGCTGCAGGAAAAGAGAAATCTGACACATATTACGATAAGCTGTTTATCCTACGTTCAAAGATCTACAATAAGCCTTATCAAGATTGGAATGTGGAGGGGCTTGCACATCAGCTCGCCATGAGCAAATCATATTTTCAGCATTTATACAAGAGCATTTTTGGCGTAAGCGTTATGAACGATGTTATAAACAGCCGCATAGAACATTCAAAATATCTGCTGTCCACAACGGATATGCCAATTTCTCAGATAGCCGAAATGTGCGGATATAAGTGTGAATCGCATTTTATGCGACAGTTTAAAGCTCGTATAGAGATGACGTCGACAGAGTACAGACACAGTGTTTCTGGCGGGTAGGGCATGATGTTATAATAACATTACGTTTTTTATATGAATATTAAAATTTTGATATAATTTTCGACCGTATTGTGCTAAAATATAGCTGAAAACGAAAACAAGAATCAGAAAGGACGGTAAAAAATATGAGAAAATTTAATGGTTATATGCACGGCATTGATATCGGAGGATGGCTGTCGCAATGCGATTACAGCAAGGAGCATCTTGATAATTTTATCACGGAAGAGGACATCAAGCGTATAAAGGGCTGGGGCTGCGACCACGTTAGAGTGCCTGTGGATTATAATATCTTTCAGGACGAAAACGGCTTTATAGAGAGCGGCTTTGAGTATGTTCAGAAGTGTATCGATTGGTGCGGAAATAACGGTATCAATATGATACTTGACCTGCATAAGACAATGGGCTTTTTCTTTGATAAGGCTCAGGCTGAAAGCGGATTCTTTGATAACGCTGAACTTCAACAAAAATTCTATGACCTTTGGGAGGAGTTTGCAAAGCGTTTCAGCAAATATTCTGACAGGGTCTCTTTTGAACTTCTCAATGAGGTAACTGACCCTAAATTCAGCAAAAAGTGGAATGCTATCGCTGAAAATGCTATAAAGCTTATTAGAAAATACAGCTCTGATATAAATATCATTGTCGGCAGCTATTGGAACAACTCTATCGATTCAATGAAAGATCTTGATGAGCCGTATGACGAGCATATAGTTTATACTTTCCATTGTTATGACCCATTTCTTTTTACTCATCAGGCTGCCTATTGGGTAGATGAGATGCCTGAAGATTTCAGGATAGATTATCCGGGCAGCGTCCCAAAATACAGAAGTGAGATAAAGCGTCTTGGTCTTGAATATATGCAGACATACGAGGAAGTAAAGACAGAAAAATTTACGCCTGATTATTTTATGAGCAGATTTGCTGAGGCTGTAAGGGTCGCTGAGGAAAGAAATGTTCCTATGTATTGCGGCGAGTACGGCGTTATAAACCTTGCGTCTGCTGAAAATACGCTTAACTGGTATAAGGATATAAGCAGCGCCTTCGAGAAATGTTCTATTGGCAGAGCAGCTTGGTCATACAAGGGTGTTGACTACGGCTTTGTTGACGGACATCTTGACAGCGTTCTCGATGAACTGGTAAAGTATCTTTGATAGATAATTTCTTCATATAACTCCATTTTTGGACAAGCTCGGTCACGTTAGCCGAGCTTGTTTTTTGTGCTAAGTTTCATAAATTGATATTTGCTCATAAAATTCTATTTACGATAATTATTTGATATAAATAATTGAATATTGATATAATAGTTTTACAACAAAGTGTATAATATAAACCTAATCATTCATAGTCACTTTCTTATAATAACTTCCGAATAAACAGACATGCTTGAATATCAAGTAGGTCTGTTTTCATATTTTTATACTATTTCATAAATTCGATATTAAACACTTTTATGATATTTATGTTACAAATTTGATATAAATAAAACGTTTACACGGTTATAATGTATACAGAAACAACAAAATAAATTGCTTTAAGCAAAAATTTTTATTGAAAAAATCGGAGGAAAAAGTTATGAATTTTAAGAAGTTAGCAGCAGGTCTTTCAGCAGCAGTTCTCGCAGCAACAATGATGTCAGTATCTGTTTCGGCAGCAAAGCTTGGCGACGTTGTTCACCCGTCAGAGGAGGACACAAAAATGAATGACTCATATTATTCTATCGGAGCAATGGGTTTCTATATGGGTCAGGATTGGAACTGGAATCAGGGTGATTGGGTAGGCATCGATGATACTGGCAAGATAGCTGTTGAATATAAGATAAGTGCAGTTATCGTCGACAAGTCAATGTCAGGCAAGGGAAATCTCGGAGATATGGGCGTTATGGTAGCTAATCTGCCTGAGGGTATATATCCTTTGGATGTTAAGATATCTGATGCAAAGTTCGTTGCCGAGGACGGCACAACAACAGTTTTTGACTCTCTCAATTCTATTACTTCAATGGACGAGGACTCAGAGGGCGGAATAAGAATACATATCAGACCGACCGATGAGGTCGATGAGGAAACAGGCGAGGTAACAAAGAAAGCTTGTCCTGAGGTTGCAGGCTGGGAGAAGGAAGGCGCTTTCAACGGCGGCACACTTTCAATGACGCTTGATTTCGGTGTTGCAGCTGCCGAGGATGGAGAGTCAAAAACAGATACTTCAAAGGCAGAATCGAATTCTGATACTTCAAGCTCAAAGACAGATACATCAAAGATAGATGCTTCTTCATCTAAGGCGGATACAAGTAAGGCTACTGTTACAGCGGCTGCATCTTCAAAATCTTCTGATGATACGTCTGAGGCAGCAGAAACAGGTGCAGCTGTTGGCGGAACACTTGCTGTTATCGCTCTTGCAGGTACAGCGGTGATCGTTACCAAGAGAAGAAAGTAATATTCGGAGGTATGGCTATGAATAATTCAAAAAGAGTTTTAACATTTGCTCTTGCAGTTTGCTCGCTTTCAGCATTTGCATCTTGCGGAAGTTCAAGTGATTCTTCAAGCAAGGTCGTTGACAAAAAGCTCAAGGAAGATCAGCAGCAGATAGTTCAAAGACTTTCTGACGATATGACAGATGTAAGAGATCTAAAAAGCAACGAAATAAAATGGTTCTCACATTGGGATATCAACCCTACTGAGGCGGAGGACAAAGAGATAGGTGCTGACCTTGCTTTGTTCAAGACAAAGTATAATGGTAAGATAAACTGGGTGCAAACCACTTGGGACACTAAGTTTGACGATCTTGCGGCACTTGTAATGTCAAATGATTCACCTGATTTCATTGGTGCTGATGATATGGACGTTTTTCCTAAGGGCGCTATAAAATCGATGATAGAACCTATCGATGATTATATCGATCTTTCAAAGCCTCTTTGGACGGATATAAAGGGTGCGACAGATAAGTTTATGCTTGGTGACAAGCACTATGTGAGCGTTATCAGAACTGACCCAGCATACGTTTTTGTATATAACAAGCGGACTATGGAAGATAACGCTTATGACGATCCTGCTGAGCTTTTTAAAGAGGGTAAGTGGAACTGGAATACTTTCACAGAAATGTGCCTTGATTTTACCGATTCTGAGAACGATAAATATGCACTTGACGGCTGGTATTATGAAAAGGCATTGCAACAGTCTTCCGGTGTGCCGCTCATCGGTATCACAGACGGAAAGCTTGTAAATAATATTTCCGACCCAATGATAGCGAAGGCTCAGAATATGATGTATGAACTGCAAAAGAACAATGTTGTTTATCCAAAGCACGAGAATAACTGGAAACTCAGAGGCGACGCTGAGGGCAGCGGAATGGCAACAGGTCTGACGCTTTTCTATCCTATCGGACTTTGGGCACTTGAGAATGCTCCGTCAACAACTGTGAACTACGGCGATGTATCAAAGGGAGAGGTAATGTTCGTTCCTGTTCCTTGCTCAGCTGATAGCGATAAACAGTATATCCCTTCAAGAGTACACGGCTTTAGCATTGTAAGAAACGCTAAAAATCCGGAGGGCGTGGCGGCTTTCCTTGAATGCTGCCGTTATGCAGAACTAGATGAGGCCGCACATCAGATAACCCTTGACCAGTACAAGGACGATTATGGCTGGACTGATGAAATGCTGGAAATGAGAGAAACTATCTATGAACTGTCTGCACAGAATCCTGTATTTGACTTTGAACAGGGCGTATCTGCCGATCTTAACTCTATCTGTGATACTGCAATAAGAGGAACAATGAATCCGCAGGAGTCAAAGAGCTGGTCACAGGTCGTTCAGGAAAATGAAAAGGCTATCGATTATATTATCGGCGAGGTTATGACTTCAATGAATGAGGCTAAGTGATCTCATTTTATCAAAAAGCTTTTAACGGAAATTTGGGCGGCAATGTGATTTGCCGCCCAAATTTCTATAAAAATGTGTATTGGCTTTACTTATATTCATTAATGTAGTATAATATAATCAAGAGGTGGTGAAAGCTATGGAGATAAACAGGGAATTGTCTATGCGGCAGTTTATGCAAAAGGAAAATGACTATCATCATTCATCATATGAAACTGAACTGGAATTTTATTCTGCTGTGCGGGCAGGCGACCTTGAAACGGTCAAACGGCTGTATACGCCGCTGGATACAAACGGAAAGGGCAGGCTCAGCAAAGACGGTCTTAGGAATGTCAAGTATCATCTTGTCATAACCATAGCAATGCTGTGCAGATTTTGCATCGAGGGTGGACTTGACCCGGAAACTGCATATACCATAAGCGATATATACATTAACAAATGTGATGAGTGCCGCAATGAAGAAAGCGTTATGGCTGTGCACAAGGAAGTCATCGTTTATTATACCAAGCAAATGAAAAAGGCTGTGTCACAGAACGTTTATTCAAAGCATATCCTTATGTGCTTTGACTGCATTTTCGATAATATTTACAAGGGCGTGACTGTGAATCAGATAGCAGATGAACTGAACATAACGCCGCAGTATCTTTCAAAGCTTTTCAGAGAGGAAGTTGGCGTAAAGATATCTGATTTTATTATGTCCAAAAGAATACAGGCGGCTGAAAATATGCTGAGATATTCTGAATATAGTCCGCTTGATATAGCCAACTATCTTGCTTTCAGCTCTCACAGCCATTTTATTGCCTGCTTTAAGAAACAGACGGGACTTACGCCGAAACAGTATAGAGATCAGTTTTTCCGTGCAAACTGGAACAAGCATAGCACAAGCAAATCGAAAATATAAGTTGATATTAATATTCTGATATTTGCATTACTTTTCTGATATAAATATCACATCTGTTGATTTATAATACTTATAGAAGATAAAATCCTGATGTTTATTCGGAGGTAATAAAAATGAAAAAAGTTTTGGCTATGTCACTTATTACAATGATAGTTATGTCTATGGGCAGCTGCGGTGTTTCATCTGACAGCAGTTCTTCGCAAGATGTCAGCAGCAATGCGGAAACGGAAAGCAATTCTCCATACACGGTTGAGGCAGATTTCAGCAAGGGTGCGTCAAGTGATTTTTCCATTTCAGCGGGGTGGTCAAATGGTGATCCATTCAACTGTTCGTGGAGCGAAGATAACGTAACTTTCAATGACGGAAAAATGCAGCTTATCATTGACGGTATGGGCGATTCAGAGGTGTACAGAGGCGGCGAGTATCGTTCAAAGGAAAACTATGGCTATGGACTTTATGAGGTATCGATGAAAGCCATAAAGAATGACGGCGTTGTATCATCATTCTTTACATACACAGGTCCGTCGGAAGATAATCCTTGGGACGAAATTGATGTTGAAGTCCTTGGCAAGGACACGACAAAGGTGCAGTTCAATTACTACACAAATGGCGTTGGCGGTCACGAATATATGTATGATCTTGGTTTTGACGCCTCTGAGGATTTTCACACTTACGCATTTGAATGGAAAGAGGACGGCATAACTTGGTATGTTGACGGAAAAGAGGCATACAAGGCTACTGAAAATTTGCCCGTTACGCCCGGAAAAATAATGATGAATGCGTGGAACGGCATTGGCGTTGACAGCTGGCTGAAAGCCTTTGACGGCACAGTTCCGCTTACAGCAGAATATGAGTGGGCAAGATTTACGGCAGCGGAGTAAAACGAAACGCATATTACGCTTACTTTTGTCTTGATTTTTTTGCATAATGGTATTAATAATACTGCCCCCATTCGCTAGGTCAAAAATTCTAGCGAATGGGGGCGGTTTATTTTACACAACATTTTTATTTTTTTTCGCTGCCGCAAGGGCAGGGGTCATTTCTGCCGATTTTTTTCTGAGTGGTATTCTTAACCTCGATTTGAGCAAGCTGACGGAGCATTTCCGTTGTAACAGTAGCATCGTATATTGAACATCTTGAGGACGCATTTTGTTTCCGGAAAGCAAGCGATATGACGTTATGATCCTGTATAATAAAACTTGACACCCTAACCTCAAAGAAGTAAAATAAAAAAAAATGGAT
>OHTF01000286.1_pt1 | contig 23310 bp, 22 predicted proteins | sample 1578811 | NCBI WGS metagenome assembly OHTF01 (sample SAMEA3879571, study PRJEB24766) | human gut metagenome | biome: human-associated habitat; feature: feces | place: USA | collected 1985/1987
TCATTTAGATTTTTCTGTACTTGAAATATAATAATTTTCTGTTTTTTCTACATTTCCATTTCTATGTCCAAGTATATCTACAACATCTCTTATTTCAATTCCATTTGTTAATATCTTATTTATACATTCGTATTTATATCTCATTTTTAATAAATTTTTTCCAGAAATTTGTATTTTTAAGAAGTTTATTAAAAGCCAAGAATAAAATATATCCTATAAGACCTCCTAGAAAGTTAGTAATAACATCATCTATATCTGCCGACTCCCCATAAAATACTGTAAAAACTCTATTCCAAAAGTTGTTAAAAATACAATAAGCATAGTCTTCCATATATTTCGTTTACTTTTATAAACTGCTGGAACAAAAAAGCCAAACGGAATAAATAATAGGATATTTGGAATTTTCTCAACAACAAACTGATATAGTCCAATTTCATTCCAATTAAAAGGAATAATATTTAATGTATGTGTCGAATTAAATGAAATCAGCATAAATAACATTGTTGCAAATACTATGAGAAATATAGAACAAACTAGACCTATATAACTCACTTGGTTTGTTGGACTTATCCCCTTTTTCTTCAACTTAAATAATATTGGTAAATATAAAATACTTATGATAACAACAAAAATTAAACCTAATCTTATATATGCTTCTATTCTGTGCATAATATACCCATCCTCTCCATTATTATACAATAATTATAAATTCTTTCCAAAAAATCAGACAATAATTCTTGCTAGTCTATCTCCAAGTCTGCATAGCAATTCATTTGTAATAGTATCTGCTTTATCAGCGACTTGTTCAGCAGTAATATTCTTATCTTCTCCTATAATTGTTATAATATCTCCAACTTTTACATTTGATATATCAGAAATATCTATTAGTAATTGATCCATACAAATTCTACCTATTACAGTACCATAACTTTCATTTATTTTGACTTGCATCTTTTGGTTAGATAAATTTCTCGGTATTCCATCTGCATATCCTATTGATACAGAGGCAATTTTTCTATTTTCTGTTGCAATGTATGTTCTTCCATAACTAACAGAATCGTTTTTATTTATTTCTTTTACACTTGTAATTCTGGCTTTCAATGACAAAACAGGTTTTAAGTTCAAATGTATTAATTGATATGACTCGTATGAACTATTTATTCCATACATAAGAATACCAACTCGCACATAATCATAGTCTAATCCAGTATAATTTATTACACCATAACTACTCTGTAAATGCACTTTTCCAGTATCATATCCTTTTGTTTTAATTCTTTTTATAGTTTCATTAAATAATTCTATTTGTCGGTTAGTAAAATCAATATTTTCTTTTGTGTTAGAATCTGCAACGCATAAATGACTAAATGTTCCTAAAATATTTAATTTTTCATTTTCGTAAATCTTATATAATTTATCTAAATGATTATATTTTTCTCCTAATCTATTCATGCCAGCATTTATTTTTATATGGCATTTTAACTTTTCATTAAAATTTAACTCTTTTATCTTTTCAGAATAATCATAGTCTATAATAGTTTGAATTAAATCATATTTCATAACATATTTTAAATCATCAAAATTAGTAAAACCTAATATTAAGATATTACCTTGTATATTATTTTTTCTTAAATATATACCTTCCTCTAATGTGGCTACCGCAAAATCAGTTATACCAATTTCTGATAATTTTCTTGCTGTTAATAATGCCCCGTGTCCATAAGCATTTGCTTTTACAACTGCCATTATCTTTGTCTTTGGAGAAATTATTTTTTTTATTTCACTTATATTATTTACTAAATTGTCTAAATCAATTCAATCCACGCTCTGTCTTTTAACAAATTATTTTCTTTCATTTTTTACTACTTCCTTTATTTTTTCTATTAAAAAGGCAAATATTGTTGTTGTTATACAAACCAACAGATAAAGTATTAAATTATTTTCAATAAATATTTTATCCATTCCAATAATGCCAGAAACAAACCCAATTCCTACAATAAAAAGTGGGTGGAAAATATAAATATATGTTGCAATATTTCTTATTTTCTTATTTGATGTTTTACTATGATCCATTAAATAGCAAAACAAGAAGTACATAAGCGGAAGTAAAAATAAATACATACTATCATGTCTTTGTAAATTATAATAATGTAAAATACTTCCTTCCGCACTAATAAGAATAAAGAATAATAAAGCGTACAATAAATTAAGCTTTGTGTTTTTTCTTGTGTCTGTCTTTACAATATTTCCTAAACATATAAATATTGGTACATAGAATAAGCCATTTCTTGTATAATCAAAAATATTAAAAATAAATTTATATATATTTTTTGTAATCTGATTCATAATAGTTATGCCATAATAACTATCTCCAAACACACCTATTATGTATAATAATATCGTTGCAATTAAAGTCTTTTTTCGTCCTAATTTTTTAACTAAATAATATGTAATCCACACTCCAACAATAAGTGCTGGAAAATACCATAAATGATATAATGTTCCATTTATAAAAAAATCTTTTAATATTGTAATAATATCAGTGTTCTTAAAACTACCCATATAAATATTTATTGGTAAATAAAGTAATATGCAAAGAAGATAAATTTTTAGTATTTTCTTTGTATAGTCAACTAAAACTTGTTTATCTTTTAAAGCCCTGTCTAATATATAATATCCAGTTATCATTAGAAATAAAGGAACTGCTATTCTTCCTAATATTCTTGTAAAGAAGAAATCAAATTCAGGACTAATTTTGTCAAATGGTGAAATATGTATAGCAACAATCAAGAACGATACTATAAATCTCCATATATCAATATTTATTTTTTTACTCATTATTTTTCTCCTTTGATAGTTAAAATAAATCCAGCAACATTGTTTCCAGAAATATTATAATTTTCCTCCACCTCTAAACTAATACTTTCTTCTTTATAAGGAATGAAAAATATCAATCAAGAAGAAAAGTTAATTAAAGTCGGTATATACCAGTTGATATTAGTTTTATTTTCATTATTCATTATTTTCACCCTCTTCTAACATTCCAATCTTAAAAACTTTTTTTATAAAATCTTTTGCATTACTATATTCAGGTTCATCAAGTGTAGGATATTTTTTAAAAACTTCTTCAACCCATAAACTTCCATGCCCATCAATTTCAGTAATAAAACGTTCTATTTCCCCGCACTCTACTACAAAAATGTTACTCTTATTCAAGAAATTTATAATTTGGTTATATTTTTGTACACATTCCCCGGCAGGAAGACAAGATTTACCACAATTTTTCAATAACTTTAAATGGCTAATGTTCTTTAATACTTGCCTAATTTTACTAGCTGTTTCATCAGACATATAAGGTGTATCAGTAATAAAACTAAGTATTTCTTCTTTAATTTCAGATTGTTTTTTTACTTGATCATTAGTTTTACTTTCAAACAAATTCAAAAAATCATTGTGTATAGATGAAATTTGATTATACTTATTAGTTTCTATAGAATTTATCAAATCTTTTAACTTATCACGATTATTTATTAAATCTAAATCTGCAATAACTAAAAAATTAATTTTCAATTTATTTAATAATGGAATTATTATTTTAAATTGATCTTTCCCACCAACTGCACAGAATAAAGTATTTTGATAACAATCATTATCTATTTTTTCCAATAATGCAGAATAAAATTTACAATCGCTTTCGTTTTCACACAAAACAACTGTATTATAAAATAAGCCATTAAGTATATTAGAATATTTTAAATTTTTATCATCGGAAACAACTTTAATACTATCATTATCTAGAACATAAAATTCATTTACATTGTCAGTTCTATTTATTTTTATAATTTTAATTCTAGCATAATTTTTTTCTAACATCCCACGTAACAAATCAATATTATGAGTAGATATGAAACACTGCTTATTTTGAGATAAATCAACAATATTTCTTCCTAAAATTCTAGCCTGAGGTGGATGAAGGAATGTTTCGGGTTCGTCTATCAAATATAACGAATGAGTAGTTGTAATTAAAGATGCCAAAATCGCAACAGCACTTCTAATTCCATCACCTTGATCATTTAAATTTTCTAAAGATTCTAATAAACATCTTGCTTCTCTCGTATCAGCACTAACAGATTTATCTATTTCATCTTTCGTACCAAACTTGTACAGTTTGTATACAGCATTTTGCCAAGTTCCTTCACTAATATCAATTTTCTTTCCAAAACACGAAAATACAATATCATTCAATGTAGTTATGTTTTTTTTATCTCTTTCAAGTTTTCTCATTACATTAAACCTTAACTTGTCATTAATAAAAGAATACGAAATAGGTGCCGTCATATTCAACCTACTTTCTGTAGAAAGAAAACTAAATAATACTTTATAAAAATGTTTATCTCCTGATTTCACATTTTGAAAATTATGTTCATTATAATTATGCGTATGATTTACATCAACAGCAATATCATAGCCATTAGGCCCCAATTCAAAATTATTCTTAAAATAATTTCTCATATTAATTTCTTCAAAATTAGTGTCTTGATATTCTATTTCATCTACTATTACCTTTTTTGAGGAAGATTCTAATATATCATTTTTAATATCTTTTAGTACTCTGCTTTTTCCCACATTATTAGCCCCCACAAAAACAACTATATCATCATTATTTAATTCTATTTCTGTATTATCATTAAATTTTATTTTTTTAATAACAACTGAAGGATTAATATTTATATCTTCATATATATCACTATTCATCAAACTACCTCCTAAATTAATAATAAGTTACTACATAATACCAATTATCTTTTAACTTATCTATAATAACTATTGGATGTTCTATCTCACTAGACTTATCTTTTTTTCTCCACTAGTTGAAACTTTCTTATATTTATCTGATAATTCAACATTACATAAATTATCAACTTCTAATTTATTATCTTCTATCATCTTTATTATTTCTAAATTGGAATAATATTTAATAATCCTTTTATCGTTTTTTTTTAGTTTTATAATATAAAATCTTTATTACTCCTTAACTTTATTTAACATTTTTTATTTTATACCTTCAATTTTCTTTTGCTCTTTCGTTTCTAATTGTTTCTTTTCTCTTTCTAGTTCTTTTAAGCTCTTTTTAGGTGTTGGCATTTCTTCAGGCATCATTCCACCAATATCAGCAATTGCCTTTCTAACTTTTTTCCCTACCTCATAATGTACATCTTTTGCTTCTTTCTCACCCTGCACATTATCTTTTAAAAGTTTTTGCTTCGTTTGATTTATTCTAAATAAATTAGCAACTAATTCATCTTCATTCATATTATCTAAAATATCTTCTCTATATCGTAATTTTTTTCTTTTAAATATATCATCAGCGGTTTCACCATTATATAAACCTTTATACCCTGCATTATGAAACTCAGCCATATTTTTAACACCAGCAGATGAAGCAACTCTTTGCAAAGTATAATTACCTTGTCTCGTTAATTTCCTTTGATAAAATCTTTTTTCATCATCTGATAAAGAATCATATTCTTGTTCTGTTATTTCTTGTTTTCTTGTTTGAATAGCAAAATATGTTTGTCCTAAAGCAACAACTTCTTTGCTTGGATCAGCATTTTGTACTATTAAATAACATATATATCTTGAAAGTTTATAATCTTTAATAATTTCTTTTTTCCCTTTACCAGTTTTTATTGGCTTGTTGAACTCAACAGCCCAATTCTCATCGCTTGAAACGCTGTTATTTGCTGATAAAACTGCTTTGTCTATTACTTTTTGAAAATTTCTCCAATCCTTGTATTCCAATACTCTTTGTAATTCACGGGCATACCAATATTCATTTCCATAATCATCAATATGTTTTATATTTTCAAAAGCATTGTTAGAATATTTATTTTCAATTATCTTCATTACTACCTCCTTGTTTATTGCTTCATATAAAAGTTTTCCATAAGTCGTTATTACCTCTATTTTATTTAAAATAACTATCATTTTCCAGTTATAAAATACAAAAAGGAATAAGACTAAAAGACTTTATTTATAAGACTTAATAGGAAGTTTTCCATAAGTCGGTTTATACCAGTTAATATTTGTTTTATTATCCATAGGAAACACTTCATTTCTATTTAATTATAGCATAAAAAAGACAAAATTTAGTATAATTCCGTCAATTTTTTATTCATTTCTATGGTTACCATAAAATTATATCAAATATTAATTATAATACCCAGGATATATGGCAAATCATAATATTTTAATTTTACAAGTTGTTTAAAATTTTTCCAATGACTTTCTTAAAGCATTATATCTATAAGTATTATCAAGTTCTTCACCCTTTAATTCATTAAAAGCTACATTTGTACCTTCCAATACGAATACTGAATAAAAGTATGGTTTCTTTAATTCTCCAATTATTTTTTTTGCTATAGTCCCATTACTTTCACCAATTTCTTGTTTATAATCTCCATTAGGCATCATGCATGTTACACAACATCTGTATCTTGCATTTCTATTTACTTTATTATTAAGATTTCTAAGTAATTTAATAATACACTGATGTTTAGGTAAATCCGGATTCAAAGCAAGTTCATCATCTGCATATCTAGCAGTATATATACCAGGTTCTCCATTCAATGCATCTACAAATAATCCAGCATCGTCTGTCATTATTGGATAATTTATATTATGATTTTTACAAAAAGCAAATATAGCTTTTGCTTTAATTAACGAGTTTTCTTCTATTGTAAAACCATTTTCTTCAATTTCACCTCTATCCCAACCTATATCATCCATACTAACAACTTGAATATCTAAATTCATTTCATTAATTATGTTTTGTAAATCTTCTACCTTTCTTTTACTAGTAGTTCCAAAAATTAGATGCATATTATACCTCCTTACATATTCAATTATACCACATGTTTTTCCAATTTAATTACATCGTAATATTACTATTTTTAGATTGATTATAAAATCATTTTATATAATTTATCTTGCTTGACTCTATATTTTTCGAATTATGTTAACTATAATTTTTTTAAAGTAGCCTTAAAAAGTACTCTTAATCTATAATTTAAATACATCCTAACTAACATAAACACTTGCCTTAACATTCACGTTTATCTACTCTTTTTAATAGCAAAATATATAAATAAAGCATAAAGAAGATAACCGCTAAATAAAATAAAATCATAAAAAATGCTAAAGGATACCTAATCAGTTATGACCTCATCCACTTTAACATCATAACTATCATTAAAATCTAAATCAGTTAAACATTCTTTATAACAAATACCAATCTTACAAACATTATGTACATTATAAAATCTATCATAAAATCCTTTTCCATATCCGACTCTATACCCAGATTTTGAAAAACAAATACCAGGAGTAATACTTATGCACTCATTAAAATTTAAAACCTCATCACATGTAGTAGGTTCCAAAACACCAAAGTATCCCTTCTCTAAATCATCAAAACTACTAATAAAATAAAACCTCATCTCACCATTAACAATTTTAGGTACAGCAACACTTTTACTTTTAAGTAGATGCTCAATTAAACCAAAAGTATCAACTTCATCACTAAGAGAAACATATATAAGTACTACTTTTGATGAAACAACTTTATCATTACTAATAACCTTATCAAAAATAGCTTTATCCTTTAAACTCTTATCCTTAATATTTCTTCTAATTATTTTATACTTACTTCTTAACTCATCCTTCATAACTTTTTAATCTTTATTCCTAATACTCCATACTTACTTTGCTCATCCGAGCTATAATATTCAAGCATATCCCTGTAGTCTGCCACATCTGTATCATTATATCCCATAGATACTTTATCAAAATGTTTATAAAGTTCTTCAAAATTATCATAAGAATGCAAATTTTCCACAAGAACTTCTAATTTTTCTAAAGTACTATTATTAGTAAAACAAATAACATCTCCAACATTCAAAAGTCTTCTCTTCTCATCATTAAGCCTAAGTTCAACAGTTTTAGTCCCATCTTTTATTTTAATAAAAGGGTCATTATTTAATTTCATTTCGTGTTTCATTAATTTCCTCCATCACATCTTTTCTTCTTTCTCACTCAAAAGAATTCATACTAATTCCATTCAAATATAGGATGTTTTTTATCTACAAATCCACTCACAACTTCTAAGTTCTCACTTTTCAAAAAGCTTACAAGTTCATCTTTAAGAGCCTCAACTTTATCTTTATTAGACATAAATCCATCAATAGGAATAAACAAATTAGTACTCTCTAGAGTAAGTTTACTCTTCTCTCCTTGTCTCCAAGTCCATCTTCTAGTCTTCACTTCATTACCAGAAACATACACAAACTCACCCTCATCAGGCACCTCTTCTTCCTCACTATTAAAAGGTACGAAAGTATCATTAGAATTCGCACATCTAATTTCAATATCACCATTAAAATTATCAATATCGTGAGCCCCAATAGGCAAAGTGTATTTTAAACTTAAACTGTTACACAAATCAACAATACTATTAATTCTAGGAATATCGTGTCCCTTACTAATTCTAGTCATCAAAGCTTCAATTGAACACATATACTTATTAGGATTAATACCAAGTTCTAAAAAAGCATTTCTATAAGGAATAATAAGATCACTTTCTTTAACCTTAACACCTAAAAACTCACTCTTACACTTATCTAAATTCTTATCAAACTCTTCATCAATAAAACTATAATTTTTAGTATTATCAAACCCTTTAACAACAATAACCCCAAAATAAGCATCACTTACTTTATCAAAAAAATCTTTACTAACAATAAATTTCATTACAAAACACTTCCTTACTTAACTTTACCGAATCTTTTAAAAGGAAACAAAACTAAATCAACTTTACCCTTAATATCACTTTCTTTAACCGGTCCGATTGACCTAGAGTCCTTGCTTATATTTCTATTATCACCTAAAACTACATATTCTCCGCTTCCACTAGATAACTCAAAATCACCAGTATACTGGAATTTAAAAGGCACCTTTACTTCTTCATCATCAATATAAAGTACATTATCCTTATAAGTAACCTTTTCTCCAGGTAAACCAATTACTCTTTTAATAATAGTACTATCATTATACTTAACAACCACAATATCATATCTATTAATCCCACTCTTTAAACCTATCTTATTAATAATTACTAAATCCTTATCAAATAAAGTTTCTTCCATACTACTTCCATTAACAAGTCCTGGTGTAACAATATAAGTTCTAAGTAAAACAACAACAATAACAATAATAATATAAGGTAAAAATTCTTTAAACTTCGCCATAATACCTCCTTAGATTCATACTCTAAGTATAATGCTATAAAATAATTTAGTCAACAAAAAAAAGAGAGTTAGTTTCTCTCTTTAATTTTAAAGCTACCTTTAATATTCTTTAAGAAATTTAATTTAGCTCTTCTAACTTTACCTTTTTTAACTACTGTAATCTTTTCGATTAAAGGACTATTAACTGGGAATACTCTGTTAATACCAACATTACCAGATTTCTTTCTAACTGTAAATGTTTCACTAACACTTCCGCCTTTTCTAGCAGTTACAACACCTTCATAGGCTTGTATTCTCTCTCTTTTACCTTCTTTAATCTTAACATCAACTCTAACAGTATCTCCTACACGAAACTCAGGTACGTTAGGATTAATTTGTTTCTTATTAATCTTATCGATTAAATTCATAAAACATCTTCCTTTCTTATTGCTTTAATTTAATCATACATATACTTGCAGCGGATTAAGCACATATAATATACAACATTTTCATTATTTTTGCAAGGTTTTCACGTAAATTTCTCTAATTAGCAACATCCTCTAATTTAACACTAACAAGTTTACTTACACCACTTTCTTGCATTGTAATACCATAAAGTAAATCTACATACTCCATTGTCTTCTTCTTATGGGTAATAATAAGTAGTTGAGTTTTACCCTTATAATGATTGATATACTCTCCAAACTTCTCAACATTCACTTCATCAAGAGCACTTTCCACCTCATCAAGAATAACAAACGGTACATTCTTTAAATTCATAATAGCAAAAAGTAAACTAATCGCAGTAAGAGTTTTCTCTCCACCACTAAGTAAACTTAAAACTCCCGGTTTCTTACCTGGTGGATTAGCAATAATCTCTATACCAGTCTCAAGCATATTAGTAGGGTCTGTAAGTTCAAGATAAGCACTTCCTCCACCAAAAAGTTCCTTAAACACTTTCATAAACTCAGTATTAACCTTCTTAAATGTAGTAGCAAACTTATCAATCATAATATCATCCATATCATTGATAATCTTAAGTAAATTCTGTTCACTACTAACAAGGTCATCCTTCTGAACACTTAAAAATTCATATCTCTTACTAACTCTATCATACTCATCTATACTAGATAAATTTACCTCTCCAAGACTCTTAAGAACCCTCTTAATCTCAGCAATCTCTACTCTTGCTTCATCAATATCTATATCAAGTTCATAATTATTTCTAGCTCTTTCATAAGTTAAATTATACTCCTCACTAAGCCTATTAAGCAAATTATCTAAAGTAACAGAAAGCTTAGCCTCTTTAACATTTAAACTATTAAGCTTCTCATTATCACTTCTATTCTTAGCCTCATACTTTCTATTAGTCTCTTCCTTAAACTCAAGCTCACTAATAACTTCTTTTCTCTCTCTTTCCTTATAAGAAATAGTTTGTTCAAGAGCATTCTTACTATCTAAAAGAACATAATATTCATTTAAAATATTCTTAAGTTCATCCTCTTCATCACTAGAACCCAAAGACATAATTTCACTTTCTACAGACTCAACCCTATTCATAACTTCTTCTAACTTACTTTGAAGACTATTAACTTTCTCTTCAGAATTCATAACATCTAAATTAGCATTATAAATCATTTCAGTATATTCATTAATCTTAGAATTTATCTCTTTTAATTCTTCTTCCTTACTATTAAGTTCACTATCTAATACATTAATCTCACTAGAAAGTTTATCCACTTCTGCCTTATCATTAAATTGACTATTACTACTCTTACTACCACCAGTTAAAGAACCACCAACATGAATAACTTCCCCATCAATCGTAACAACTCTATACCTAGAATTAATCTTCTTACTAATATTAAGTGCATTATCTATATTATCACACACGATTATATTACCTAACTGATTCATAACTATATTAGAATACTCTTCATCATATAAAGCTAGTTTACTAGCAACATCTATAAATCCAGGCATCTTACTAATAGCATTCAAACTCTCACTATCAACATACTTAGGCTTAATCAAATTCATTGGAAAAAATGTACATCTTCCCTTATTATTTCTCTTCAAATAAAGAATAGCATTTTTAGCAGAAAAATCATTATCAGTAACTATATAGTTTAAAGAAGACGCTAGTATCGCCCCAATAGCGGTCTTATACCTATCATCAGAATTAATAATATTACCAATAGTATCTTTAATACCCTTTAAAGTAGGATTATTAAGAACACTCTTAACTGCATAAGGTACCTTAGACATATTCTCTATATTATAAACTAAAATATCTCTCTTATTAGTAAGCTCAAGTTTCTTTCTGCTAGCCTCACTTATCTCACTATTAAATTTTAAACTAGATGCTCTAAAAGCTAAAAGATCATTATTTAAAGAAGTATATCTTTCCTTATTATTAGAATAAATTCTCTTACTCTCAGTAACCTCTAAATTAAGATTATTAACCTGATTACTTAAAGATAACTTTTCTTCCTCTAAAACACTTACTCTCTTCTTAACTTCATCACTTTCTTTATCATACTTATTTCTCTCTTTAACAAGTTCCTTCTTAGAATTAAGCTCATTTAACTCTTCAGTCTTAACTAAAAGATCCCTCTGCATATTAGAAATCTCTTCATCCAAAGTACTTCTCTTAACCTTTAACTCTTCTATCAAAGTTTTCTCTTTAGAATCCTTACCACTTTCCATAGCAAGTCTAAGTTCTAAACTTTCTTTTTCCTCTTTAACTAAATTATACTCATCATTATACTTAGAAATATCACTTGCCAAAACACTAACTTCAATACTTTCAAGTCTAGACTTATTTTCCTTAAACACTTTTGCCTTAGAAGCTTGTTCTTTTAAAGGTTCTACTTGAAGAGATAACTCATTAATAATCATATTAACTCTCTCTATATTTTCATTAGTCTTCTCAAGTTTCCTCAAAGTCTCTTCTTTTCTCTTCTTATACTTTAACACTGAAGCAGCCTCTTCTATAATAGTTCTCTTTTCAAGCGCACTGCCACTAAGTATCTCACTAATCTTCCCTTGAGGAATAATACTTAAACTCTCTTTAGAACTAAAAGAATCCATAAACAAATCAGTAATATCCTTAAGTCTAACTTTCTCTTTATTAATATAATACTCATTCTCTCCAGTTCTATAAACTATTCTCTTAATCTCTATCTCAGTATAATCAAGTGGTAAACTCTTATCAGAATTATCTAAAACAATCTCAACCTTAGCACTTCTAGCAGCTTCTCTAGAACTAGACCCATTAAAAATAACATCAGCCATCTTATTACTACCACGAAGAGTCTTAACTGATTGTTCTCCCATAACCCACTTAAGTGCATCAACTATATTACTCTTACCACTTCCATTGGGGCCAACTATACCAGTAAAATTCCTATTAAGTTCTAAATTAACACCACTTGCAAAACTCTTAAATCCATTTATCTTAATCTCTTTAATATACATACTTCCACCTATTTAAACACATTTCTTAATTGCTTCCTTAGCAGCCATTTGCTCAGCTTCCTTCTTACTTGCACCTTTCCCAGTACCAAAAATAATACCATCTACTACAGCATTAACAACAAAAAACTTCTTATGAGCAGGCCCACCTTCCTTAACAAGAACATAATCCACACTCTTCTTATCAGTTTGCACTCTCTCCTGTAAAGTACTCTTATAATCATTTAAAAAATCTACATTTCTCTCAATATAAGGTACGATCAAATCATCAAAAAACTTAGTAACTGCGTGAAGCCCAAGCTCTAAATACATAACGCCAATAACAGCCTCAAAAACATCAGCAATAACAGTCTTATTAGGAGCAGAAATACTATTACCCACCTTAATATAACTAGCTAAATTAATCTCCTTAGCATACTCAAAAAGAGCATTCTCACACACATAAAGACTTCTCTTCTTACTCATCTCTCCCTCAGTATACATATGACTCTTAAAAATATAATCACTAGAAACAAGTTCCAAAACTGCATCCCCTAAAAACTCAAGTCTCTCATAAGAATTACAATTATGCTCATTTGCATAACTAGTATGAGTAAGTGCAGTACTAAGTAAAACACTATTATCCAAATTAACACCAAACTTCTTAAGTTCTTCCATAACTATCTGTCCTTTCTAATTGCTAAAATTATCCTACTAACTTTTCTTAACGATACTATTATACCAACTTTACAATAATTTTTCTATCTATTATTTATTTTTATTATTTTTTTTAGTATAATTAAAACGAGAGATATGAAAAAGATATTAATAAAACTAATCACACTATACCAAAAAATGCCATTAAATACTCACGCCTCTTGCAGGTTCATACCTACTTGTAGTGAATATGCAAAAGAAGCAATAAATACTTATGGTGTAATAAAAGGTTCATATTTATCAATTAAAAGAATATTAAGGTGCCGTCCAGGAAAAGAAATAGAAATAGATATGGTACCAATTAAGGAGAAAATGAAATGAAAAAAATAATAATTATAATGCTAAGTCTATTACTAATAACAGGTTGCTTTGGAAACAATGAAGAAGTAAGTAAAACTGCTTACACAACATACTATCCTATAGAATATGCTACAAACTTTTTATACAGTAAATTTGCTAAAGTCAAAAGCATATATCCAAATGGAGTTAATCCAGAAAGTTATGAACTAACAGACAAACAAAAAGCAATATACTCTAAAGCTGATGCATTCATATATGCTGGAGTATCAAATGAAGTTAAACTTGCTGCTGACTTCATAAACACTAATGAAAACATAAACATAATAGATAGTACAAAAGGTGTAACATTTGCAAATGACATATCAGAACTTTGGCTTGACCCATCTAACTACCTAATGATAGCAAGAAACATAAAATCAACATTAATAGATTACACAGAAAGTGTATATGATGAAACCAAAATAGAAAAAGCTTACACTGACCTAAAAGTAAAAATAAGTGAAATAGACGTTGAACTAACAATGATGGGTAAAAATGCTTCAAGAAATAACATATTTGTAACAGATAACTCATTAAGCTTCTTAAGTAAATACAACCTTAATGTAATATCTGTAGACAAAAATAACGAAAGTAATAACAAAGCATATAATGATGTAAGAACATTAATAAATAAAGGTGACATAAAATATGCCTACACTATAAAAGGAAAAACACTAGATAGTGAAATAAGTACATTCATAGAAAATAACAAATTAGAAATAGTAGAAATAGATCCAATGTATACATTATCAGAAGAACAAAGAAAAGATGGATATGACTACATAAGCATAATGAATGACAACATAACAAAACTAAAAACAGAGTTATTTAGATAACCCTGTTTTTTTATTTCTCTATACCAAGATACTCATATGTCTTATCAGTAACTTGTCTACCTCTTATAGTCCTCTTAATAAATCCCTCTTGAAGTAAAAATGGTTCAATAACATCCTCAATAGTAGTAACCTCTTCTCCAATAGAAGCAGCAATACTCTCTATACCTACAGGACCACCATTAAACTTATTAATAAGACTCTCTAAATACTCAATATCTGTATTATCAAGACCATACTCATCTACCTTAAGTCTAGTAAGACTCTCATTAGTAACATCCTTATTAATAACATCAAGTCCCTTAACAAGAGCAAAATCACTAACTCTTTTTAAAAGTCTATTAGCAATTCTAGGAGTCTTTCTACTTCTCTTAGCAATAACATTAGCAGCTTCTTCATCAATACTTAAATCAAGCACCCTAGCACTACGTTTAACTATTTCAGTAAGTTCTTCATTACTATAATACTCAAGCTTACAAGTAATACCAAACCTATCTCTTAAAGGACTAGACAAATCACCAGCACGAGTAGTTGCACCAACCAAAGTAAAAGGTGGTAAATCTATCTTAATATTTCTACTATTACCATCAGTACCCACTATAATATCAAGTTTAAAATCCTCCATAGCAGAATAAAGAATCTCTTCAATATACTTAGGAATCCTATGAATCTCATCAATAAACAAAACATCATAAGGCTCTAAACTACTCAAAATAGCTGCTAAATCTCCACTCTTCTCAATAGTCGGACCACTAGCAGTCTTAATATTACTACCAAGTTCATTAGCAATAATATGACTAAGAGTAGTCTTTCCTAATCCTGGAGGCCCATATAAAAGAACGTGATCCAAACTCACTCCTCTTAACTTAGCTGCCTTAACAAAAACTTTAATATTCTCCTTAACATCAGTCTGTCCAATATATTCATCAAATGCTTGGGGTCTAATAGTCTTCTCAAAACTATCTCCATCTTGATACTCACTCTTTAATTCACTATTCATAACACACCTCCACTACTTCAAAAGTAACTTTAACGCTTCCTTAATCTGACTCTCGATAGAAAGAGAACCATCAACATCTTTAACAACTCTATTAATATCAGGTCTCTTATACCCAAGACTCAAAAGAACCTCAATAAGCTCATCATTCACGCCACTAGAACTATTCTCCTTAGAAACTAACTTACCCTTTAAATCAAGAATAATCTGTCTAGCAAGCTTTTCTCCAACCTTAGGAAACTTCTCCAAATAAAGAACATTCTCCCTCTCAATTGCATCCATTAAGCCTTCTACTGTACTACCAGCTAAAATAGGAAGAGCAATCTTAGGGCCAAGCCCTTTAACATTAATAAGCTTTAAAAAAATATTTCTCTCTTCCTTAGACTTAAACCCATACAAAGAATACTCATCTTCCTTAATCTGATTATGCAAATAAACCTTAACCTCTTCATCTAACCTAAAAGAATAAGGATTAGGAACAAAAACTTTAAAACCAATTCCAGAAGTACTAATACAAACATAATTAACTTCTATATCTATAACTTTACCTTCAATAACATCAAACATACATTACCTCCACATATAATCATTATAAAACAAAAGAACCAACATAACAAGATGTCAGTTCTCATTTATCATTTTTTATTTTAGCATCCACTTGTAGTACTTATTTCGTATGGTGTCTCAGCTGACCCATCCCCTGAAGAATATAATGCACAAGAAGCTATAGAAATAACAGGTCTTACAGAATTAACGTAATACACGTATCCACCTCTATATCTACCAAGATTCTCCGTGCCAACAATCCTCCAAACATTAGAAGTCGTAGCGTTAAAATAGTCAGGTGTCATAGTGCTCCACCACTCATTTCCAGTTATACTCTCATTATTACTATTCAAACTATACCAAACAGTAGCATTAGTATCAACTTTACCACCAGCTGCAATAATTTCTTCACCAGTAATCAAAGCAATCGGGTACTTTAGCTTAGCCTCTGTATTATTTACTGAAAATGCGTCTTTAATATCAGTGCAATCAAAATTAACCTCAGTGAAAAGTCCCTTAATATAATTAGTACGATAATACCCTGAATAAAAGAAAGTCGATGTTAAACTATACTCTTCTCCATTAGTAACACTTCTATCATTACAATATGCAGCATCATTACTTAAATAATTTGTGTATGTTGTTAAATTATTTTCATACCAATTATCTATATATGTCTTAATAGTGCTATCATTTATATTTGTTCTTGCTTCTTCTGGTGTAGTGTCACTGTTTCCATACATATACCCCACATACTTAGGACTATTAAATTCTGTATTAAATGCACTTGTACCTATATATCCTTCTGTCGTATCAGGACTTGTTCCTGCATAAAGCATTCTTACACTTCCATCATGGTTTGTTCTAATAATTCTCCAGTAATATCCACCAAACTTAACCCAATTCTTTTGTGCATTTCCAGCAAAATAATATACATCTTTAGGAGTGCTTCCTGCTATACTTTCTGTAGTTTTATATAAAGTCCCTGTGTTTGTTTCAGTAAATGTTGCGCTAAAGTCTGTTCTTGTTTTTATAGTTGGATTATCTGAAAGTAGTTTTTCACTTAGTGTAGGTGGTAAATCCTCAACTTCGTAAGGATTTTCTGGACTTCCATCTCCACTTTTCCATACTAAATTTCCTTTAAGACTTATTACTGGGCGAACACCGTTCGCATCGCCCACACGGGCGCCGCGGAGGCTGCCCGGATTACTCGAACCGCCAACAATCAAAACAGTCGAATAGTTGCCAGTCCAGTCCAAAGGCGACAAAAACCACCACCAAGTACTTCCTGTTATACTTCCTCCTGCACTATTTAAAACATACCATGCATATGGATTTGACAAGTCTGTGTACGCTTTTCCTCCAGCATATGCTATTTCATCTGCTGTCATTAATCCTATTGGATATGTTAGTTTTGCTTCTACTCTACTTCCTGAAAATGCGTCTTTCTCATTTGTACAGTTATACGTTGGTGTTTTATTTGTATACAGTCTTCCCCATGATGCATAATCGAAACTTGAACTTGTAGTACTATATGTTTGACCAGATGCTAACTCTCTATCATTACAATATACTGCTTCTGTACTTATATATTTTGTATAACTACTTAAGTTTGTACTATACCAGTCATCTATTTTTGCTTTTATTGTACTAGGATTTGTATTTGTTCTATTTGAAGCAAGTGATCCACTCGTTCCATACATATATCCTACATACATTGGGTCATTATATGTACTATTAAATGCGCTTTTACCTATATATCCCTCAGTTGTATCAGTTGCTGTTCCTGAATATAGTAGTCTTATACTTCCATCATGGTTTGTTCTTATTATTCTCCAGTAGAAACCAGCAAACTTTACCCAGTTGTTTTTTGCATCTCCTGCAAAATAGTATACATCTTTTGCTGGACTATTTGCTATACTCTCTGTTGCTTTGTATAATGTTCCTGTATTAGTGTTTGTAAACGTTGTACTAAAGTCTGTTCTTGTACTTATCGTTGGATTGTCTTTTAATAACACATCATATATTGTCTGAGCAGCAGCTCCAAATTCAATTTCACAAGCTTTATTTTCTTTTATATTACTTATAGTATAAGTATTTCCACTAAGTGTTCCACGGCAAGTATTTTTAGATAATGTTGTATATTCATTATTAGATGTTACAGTAAATGTCAAAGTTCCGTTATAACCTATCATTTGACTTACAGGAGCACTTACAGTACCAGTTGAACCAGCTGTTAATGTAACAGTAAATCCATCTTTAAAATCTATAGTACAATAATCAGGTGCTTTTATGTTAGATAATTTAATACTAGATGTTTCATTATTCCACACAGCAGTTGTACCTTTATCACAAGTTATTGTATTTACTAAATTAGTTTTTAATAAATCTTGAAATTTATCACTAGTTGCTTTACCATTAACTGTATAGCCTATAATCGCTACATCAGTTTCTGGAGATAAGATATAAGGATCAGTCTCTGTTCCAGAATTAATAACGTGAGTTTTATTTTTTAAATATATTACAGCTCTTGCATTAGTACTAGCACTTACTGTTTCATTATATCCACTAGTAGTTACTTCTTTTAATCCTTCTTCAGAATTTACTATAAATGGCATTTTTCTATTTAAATAAGTATTTACCCCACCAATTTCATTAAATTCATAATCAGTTAATAAACCAATATTAGTAAAGTTAGTATTTGCTGTACAACTAGTAGAATAACAATTAAAGTAATTAGTTTCTTCAATATAAGCATCTATACCAGTAAGTGTATTATAGAATGTAGTTAAATCAGCGTTATAAGTACTAGCAGTAGTACTAATTAATGTTTCACTTATTAATTTAGTTACATAGGAACCATTTATATCATAAGAGCCTACTATTCTCCATATATTTTTAGTTTTATCTTCATCTTCAGGAAATTGCACATAGTTTTTTAAATTACCACCACCATATAAACAATTAGTAGTATCACTAGTAGTACAACTAGTATCTCCTTCGACTACATCAATTAATTTATTAGTTTTACTAAACGCAAGTTCTGTAAAAGGTCCAGTTACTGTTTTATATCCATCAGTTAAATTAATTTCAGCAATAGTTCTATATGTATATCCCCCAAATGCAGCAAAACTTACAGTAGCAGAACTAGAATTACCACTATTATCTATAACAATTCTAACTTTCTTAGAATAAGTATTTTCATCATAACCTTTAATATCTCCACTAGCTTCCCAAGCAGTTCTATCTGTATATTGTACAGTAGCATTACTAGTTGTTTTATAACCCAAACTATATTTAGTATTTATAGAATTTATACTTGTAATAGTTACTACATAATAACCAGTTTTACCACTAGGTATAGTTACACTATTATTATCAATAGTACTTCCAGTACTACCATCTTCTACTATAGTTATTCCATAATTTAATTTAGAAATCAATAACTCTGTTGCTTTATAACTTCCATTATTTACTATAAATGTAGCATAAGAAAGCCCTAGTACTGAAGTAAATAAAACACACACAGCAATTAATAATCCCCTCTTAGTTCTAAGAAATTTGTGCATAATTTCCACATCCTTATTTTAATCCTATATTAATTTTAATACAGGGCACCTTTAAAGTCAAGAAATGATTACTTACTTTTGAATATTTTTACACAAAAAATACTTTTGAAACTTAAATCAAAAGTATCTATTTATTAAAATAATTCATCTGAATCTAAAACTATTGTAACAGGCCCATCATTATATATTTCTACTTTCATATCAGCCCCAAATATACCTGTTTCAGTATGCACTATTTCACTTAATTTTTTATTCATATATTCATATAAAACTTCAGCTTCACTAGGAGCCATTGCATTTATAAAAGAAGGCCTTCTTCCCTTTTTAGTATCAGCATATAAAGTAAACTGACTAATATTTAATATACTACCATTATTATCAAGTAAACTTAAATTCATCTTCTCATTCTCATCTTCAAAAACTCTTAAATTTACTATCTTATCTATCATCTTATCTACTATAAGTTCATTATCTCCAGGCTTAAACCCACTAAGTAAAACAAACCCATTATCTATTTCGCCATTAACTTTACCATCAATAGTAACTTTACTATATTTACTTCTTTGTAAGATTACTTTCATTATCTCTCCACCCTACTTATAAATTTCATATTAGATAAATCATTCATAAACTTATCTAAAAACTCTTTATTCTTTACTTTACATACAAGTTCATATATCTCTTCATTCTTACTTCTACCTTTATTATTAATAGATGAAACAATAACATCACTCTTAGTAGCTAAAGAAATTATATCTACTAAATTATCATTAGAAGAATCTATATACACTTTTATACTAACAGTATACCTTTCTACTCCCATATCATTCCAAGCAACATCAATTATTCTTTCAGTATCATTTTCTATCTCTTTACAATCTTTTCTATGTACACTTATACCATTACCTTTAGTAATATATCCTACTATTTCATCTCCATAAACTGGTTTACAACAATTAGCTAAATTAGTAAGAATATCACTATATCCCGCTATTAGAATATTACCACTATTATTACTAGTATGTACATTTTTATTCTCAAGAAGTTTTTCAATAGTATCATCTTTCTTAGGATAAACTATTTCAATAAGTTTATTTACTACAGCTTGAGGAGTATATTTTAAAGAAACTATACCTAAACAAATATCATTCATATCATCTGCTTTCAACTCAGTACATAATTTCTCTATATTAGCATTAGTAAGTAGTTCATTTACATTATACTTTCTCTTCTTAATCTCTTCTTTAATTATCTCATTACCAGTAAGTATACTCTTTTCTTTCTCTTTCTTATAGAAATAACTCTTAATTCTAGACTTAGCACTTTCAGTCTTTACAAACTTAAGCCAAGCTTTAGAAGGACTCTTCCCAGCTTGTGTTCTAAGTTCAACTATATCTCCATCTTGAAGTAAATAATCTAAACTAACTTGTTTACCATTTACTAAAGCACCTATTAAAGTATTACCAACCTCTGAATGTATCTTATAAGCAAAATCAACTGGAGTAGACTTATCAGGAAGTTCTATAATATCCCCTTTAGGAGTAAATATATATATAAATTCTTTACTAATATTATTTTGAAAATTCTTAAAGAAATCAGTATTTCCTTCTATATCATTTACTTCAATCAAAGTCCTAAACTGAGCAAGCTTAGTTTCAAGTTCATTAGTTTTACTTCCATCAATATGTTCCTTATAAGACCAGTGAGAAGCAACCCCATGCTCTGCTATTTCATTCATCTCATAAGTACGTATCTGTACTTCATATACTTTACCATCAACTCCAAATACTGTAGTATGTAAACTTTGATACATATTATTTTTAGGATTAGCAATAAAATCTTTAAATCTCTTTGGTATAGGTCTAAACTTAGAATGAATAAGTCCAACTACCAAATAACACTCTTCAGTTTTTTCAAGAAGTACTCTAAGTCCAAGTAAATCATATATTTGATCCCACTTTCTACCAGAAGCAAGTTTATTATAAATACCCCTAACAGACTTAACTCTATAAGTAAGTTCATACTTAATCTCGTGTTCATTAAGTATTTCCATTATTTCATCTCTCATCTTATATAAAGAATTCTCAAGTTCCTCTTTACTAGCATTAATCTTCTCTAATATTTCTTTATACTCTACTGGATGAGTAAGTCTTAAACAAATATCCTCAAGTTCACTCTTCATACTTTTAATACCAAGCCTATGCGCTATAGGTATAAAAATATTTTCTGTCTCAGAAACAACCTCTTTAATATGTTCTTCATCTAAAGGATCTATAGTTCTTAAATTATCAAGTCTATCAGCAAGTTTAATAAATAATGTTATAGGATTCTCAGAAAGACCTACTACTATTCTTCTATACTTATCTTTATCATTATCTTTATTAAAAGTCCTCTTAAGTCTACTTATTTTAGTAATAGAAGAAAGAATACTAAACACTTCTTCTCCAAACTCTTTTTTAACTTCTTCCTCAGTCATCTTTTCTAAGGTAAGTGCTTCGTGAATTAAACCGCACCCAATTGTAAGAGCATCCATCTTAAGTTCAGCAAGAATTATACTAACTCTCAAAGGATGACAAATATACTCTTCCCCTGATAATCTATTCATTCCATCATATATAATAATAGCTTTCTCATAATATTTATTTACTATATTTATTCTATCTTCATCCATATATGACTTCAAAATAGTAATTAATTTTTCATAATCTTTTTCCTTAGTTTCCATTATGCATTTATTCCTTTTATTAACCTTTCTTGTGGCTCATCATCTAAAACATCTTTCTTAATTTTAGGATGCTTAAACTTATGTACTTCAAGTCTATATAAAATATAAGGTGCTATATATAAACTACTAAATGTACCAAAAGTAAGTCCAAATAATATTGTTAAATTAAATTCTCTAACTCCATTAGTATTCATAAGAAGTAAAATTATAACTGCTATTAAAGTTGTTAAACTAGCAAGTAAATTTCTCTTTAAAGTTAAACTAGTACTAGTATTAATAACATCTCTAATCTTATCTTCATTAATATTTTTAATACTCTTCATCTTATCTCTTATCATATCAAACACTATTATAGTATTATTTATTGAATAACCAATTATAGTAAGAATACCTGCTACAAATATAAAGTTAATCTCTATCTTAAATATTGCAAACAATGATATAGTTACTAAAACATCACTAAGAATCGCGCAAATACCACTAATACTATAATTACCAGCAAACCTAAATGCTATATAAATAAGAATTGCAAGACCAGCAAATAATAGTGACTTAATTGCATTAATAGTTAAATCTCTCTTAACTAAATTACTTATACTTGATATATCAGCATCTAACTTTAATTCTTCAAAATTCTTCTTAACTATTTTAATTTCATCACTACCTAGTGATTCACTTATTTTAATATAATACTCTTTATCAGATACCTTAGATTCTTCTGTAATAGTATATTTATCTAATTTCTCATAAATCTTATCTTTATCTATAGTCTCACCACTTTTAACAGTAATTGCACTTCCTCCTTTAAAGTCTACTCCAAAATTAAGCCCAGAAGTAAATGTTA
>OHTF01000289.1_pt1 | contig 22843 bp, 19 predicted proteins | sample 1578811 | NCBI WGS metagenome assembly OHTF01 (sample SAMEA3879571, study PRJEB24766) | human gut metagenome | biome: human-associated habitat; feature: feces | place: USA | collected 1985/1987
TTCAAATAAAGCTCGCAAAGATAGGCAAGGCGCTCGGCATAGGCGCGCTCTCGGTCTGTGCGCTGATATTCATGCTGAGCATACTGCGCGGCATGGGCGTGCTCAGCGCGTTCATGCTCTCCGTAAGTCTCGCCGTCGCGGCGATACCGGAGGGACTTCCGGCGGTGGTCACGGTAGTTCTCTCGCTCGGCGTGCAGAGGATGGCGAAGAGCAACGCCGTCATACGCCGCCTGCCCGCAGTCGAGACGCTCGGCGCGGCTACATATATCTGCTCCGACAAGACGGGGACGCTGACGCAGAATAAGATGACCGTCACCGCCGCCTGCTCTGCGTCGGATGAAATCCCGCTGACGGGAGACGCGGCGAAAAAGCTTTTTGCTCTCGCCGTGCTCTGCTGCGACGCAAAGTATACGGGCAAGGGCGAGGTCTCCGGCGAGCCGACGGAGGCGGCGATAGTCGCGGCGGCAGAGAGGTCGGGCACGGACACCGAAAAGCTCCGCCGAAAAATGCCGCGAACAGACGAAGTCCCGTTCTCGTCCGAGCGAAAAATGATGTCTGTCGCAATAAAAGACGGGGATAAAGCAATAACGGTCGCAAAGGGTGCGCCCGACGTGCTGATAAAGCACTGCACCGACATAATATTAAACGGCAGGAAAAGCCCCATGACTTCGGCTCTGCGCGAAAAAATACTGCGCCTTAATTCCTCGCTCGCCGACCGCGCGCTCAGAGTAATAGCGGTTGCGGCGGGCGATACGAAAAACGGAAAACCCGACGAGACAGGTCTTGCCTTCTGCGGGCTCATAGGCATGGAGGATCCGCCGCGCAAGGAGGCATATGAGGCGGTAAAAACCTGCCGCCGCGCGGGTATAACTCCGGTCATGATAACCGGGGATCACGCGGGGACGGCCTGCGCCACGGCAAAAAAGCTCGGCATACTCTCGCGCTCCGGCGAATGCCTCACGGGGGCGCAGATAGACAAAATGGGCGAAAACGAGTTCGCTCAAGCCGTGCGCACCTGCCGCGTATATGCGCGGGTAACGCCCGAGCACAAGGTGCGGATAGTCAAGGCTCTGCGCGCCCACGGCGAGATAGTCGCCATGACAGGCGACGGGGTAAACGACGCGCCCGCCCTCAAGGCCGCCGACATCGGCTGCGCCATGGGCAAGGGCGGCACGCAGGTGGCGCAGAACGCCGCCGACATGATTCTGACCGACGACAATTTCGCAACTATAGTCAAGGCAGTCGCCGGGGGGCGCGGGATATACGACAACATCCGCCGCGCGATACACTATCTGCTCGGCTGCAATATCGGCGAGATACTCTGCGTCTTTGCGGCGACGCTCTTCGGAATGCCCGCGCCGCTTCTGCCGATACAGCTCCTCTTTATAAATCTCGTCACCGACTCGCTCCCCGCCCTCGCGCTCGGCGCGGAGATGCCCGACAGCCGCGTTATGCAGCGTCCCCCGCGCGACAGCGCCAAGAGCTTTTTTGCCGACCGCACGGGACTCGACATAGCCCTCGAGGGAATGCTGATAGGCGCGCTGAGCCTGTTTGCGTTCGTCGCGGGCAATTCGCTGTTCAAAAACTCCTGCGTCGAGCTCGGGCGCACCATGGCTTTCGCCGCGCAGAGTCTCTGCGAGATAGCTCACTCGTTCAATATGCGCTCGCGCCGCTCGGTTTTCAGCATCGGCATCTTCTCGAACCGAAAGCTCACCGTCTGCGCGGCTCTGTGCGCCGCACTCCAGCTGACAGTCATGACCGTCCCGCCGCTCGCGGCGCTGTTTAACGTGTCCGCTCTCACCCCCGCCGAATGGCTGACGGTAGCAGCCCTCGCCATTTCCCCCATAGCGTTCTCTGAGCTTGGGAAGGCAGTCGGAGGGAAACGGGAAACGGAGTAAGCGTTAAAGGGTCGTCGAGTCGCCGACCCCTACAAAGTAAATAGCCGCAAGCTTCCGCATAACCTGCGGGCGGATAATTTCCGCCCTGTACGGTTTGATATACGTCAGCCGCTTATTTTTGCGGGCGAACAAAGTTCGTCCCTGCGGTGTGCCTCTTGACGCTCCCCGGCAAATCCCAATTTGCCGCACATCGCGGGTACGGTTATCCCAAGAGTACATCCCTTGAAATCGGCTGTTAAAATCAGCGCAACAAAATAACCCCGGAGTTTTCCGGGGTTATCTTATCATATCTCACTGTGTCAGTCCGAGCTTCTTTGCCATTTCGGCGGTCTTGAGCTCGAGCAGTTTGGACACTCCGTCCTCCTGCATTGTGACTCCGTAGAGGACATCCGCCTCCTCCATAGTGCCGCGTCTGTGCGTGATGAGGATGAACTGCGTGTTCTTCGTCATGCGGCGGGCATACTGCGCGTAGCGCGTGACGTTGACATCGTCGAGCGCAGCCTCGACCTCGTCGAAGAAGCAGAACGGCGCGGGCGTGACCTTGAGAATGGAGAACAGCAGCGCGATAGCCGCAAGTCCTTTTTCGCCGCCCGAAAGCAGGTCTATATTCTGAACATTCTTGCCGGGGGGCTGAACCTTTATCTCAATGGCGCATTCGAGCACGTCGAGCGGATTTTCAAGTATGAGCTCCGCCTTTCCGCCGCTGAACAGCTCCGAGAAGGTCTGACCGAATATACTGTTTATGCGGTCAAACTGCTCTCTGAAGCGCTCCGACATCTTGCCCGTGAGGTCGCCTATCAAGGCGAGCAGCTCCGCGCGTGAGCTCTCCACATCGTCTATCTGCGTCTTCATGAACTCGTAGCGCTCGGAGACTTCTTTATATTCCTCGATAGCGCCGACATTGACGTTGCCAAGGGCTCTTATCTTGTTCTTTATGTCGTTCAGGTCGCGCTGAGCCTTCTGCGCGTCCTCTATGACTATGCCGAGCTCCTCCGCCTCGCGGCGCGTGAGCTGATATTCGTCATAGAGCTTGTTCTGCGCGTTTTCAAGCTCGCGCTGCATTGAGTCGCGGCGCTCCTCGAGTCTTGCCCGCTCGCCGGACAGTCTCTCTCGCCTGTCGCTGACCGAACGCTCCTGCGAGCGCAGTTTGGTGCTCTCGCCCTCGACGCCGCTGCGCTTTCGGACGAGCTCGGATATCTCGTCTTTCTTCTGCTGCGCTTCCTCGCGCAGACCCGCAGCCTCGACCTTGAGCTGTTCGATAAGCTCGTTAGTCGCGGTCATCTGCTCCGTTATCGAATCGATCTCCGCCTTGAGCTCGTCGGCGTGACCCTCATGGGAGCTTCTGCGGCGCTTGAGCGTTCCGATAGCCTCTTCCTTAGCCTGAACATCCTTTTTGAAGGCCAGGATGCTGAGGTTTATGCTGCTCTCCATATCGGCGTTCTGCTCGCGGGTGCTTAGCAGCTCGTCGCGGCGCGAATCTATCTCTGTTATCTTTTCGGTTACGCGGTCGAGCTCCGCGGTCAGCCCGTCTATCTTCTCCTGCGCCTGCGCCCGGATTTTCTCAAGCTTCGCTGTGCGCTCTGCGGCGTTTCTCTTCTCCGCTTCGAGGTCGTTGAGCGCCGATTCGGAAGTCTCTATCTTGTCGTCTATCATGCGCAGCTCGCCCTCGCGGCGAATCTTTTCCTCCTGCGCTTTTTGAAGCTCGGCTGTCACGCCGTCATATTCGGCCTGCGCCGCCGAGACCTCTCCGGAAAGCTCCTTGTATTTTTCCTGCCTCTCGGCAAGCTCCTTTTCGAGCTTCGCAACTGTCTTTTTGAGCTGCTCTATGTCGTTGCCGCGGCTGAGTATTCCCGCATTCTGACCGCGCGAGCCGCCCGTCATCGAGCCGCCCGCATTCATGACCTGACCGTCGAGCGTGACGACCTTAAAGCGGTGACCGAAGCGCTTGGATATGGCTATCGCGCTGTCGATATTGTCGGCAACGGCGGTGTGCCCGAGCAGGCTTCTGATTATCGGCAGATACTCGTCGTCGCAGCGAAGGAGTCTGTCCGCCATATCTATAAAGCCCGCGCAGGAGTCGAGTCCGTCCTCTCTGAACGGGCGCGGCTTTATCGTCGTCATCGGCAGGAAGGTCGCGCGTCCCGCACGGCTCTCTTTAAGGTAGGCTATGGCGCGCTTTGCAGCCGCCTCGTCGTCGGTAACTATGTTCTGCACGGCGGCTCCGAGAGCCGTCTCGACCGCCGCGGCGTATTTCGCATCGACGGTTATCAGCTGAGACACGGGGCCGTGAATACCGCGCAGCGTTGCGCGCTTTGCCTCGCGCATGACCGCCTTGACGGAGCCCGAATAGCCTTCCATGTTCTTCTCAAGATCCTCGAGCATTCTTATCCGCGCCTGCTTCTGATGGATATCGAGCGTGGCGGCGTCGAGCTCGCGGCGCAGCTTCTCCGCCTTTTCGGCGCGGGAGCGCACTATCATGGAGTAGCCGTCTATCGAATTTGAAAGCGACTCTATGTTTTCAAGGCACGCATCGAGATTTTTTCGGCTGACCTCAGCCTGCTCGCGAAGGGCGTCGAGCAGACCGCCGCGCGAGGCTATGACCTCGTCAACGGTGCTCATGCGCGCCGCTATTTCCTCCGCGGAGGAACGCGCCGTGCTCTGCTCGATTCTCGCCGCGGAGAGGGCTTCGTTTACGGTTTTCGCCTGCGCCTCAGCGCTGTCGCGCTCTGCGGTTATCGCACTTTCCTGCTCCTTGAGCTTGCCGGTGCTGTCAAGCAGCTCGAGCAGCTGCAAGCGGCAGTTTTCAATCTGCCCGTTTATCTCGGCTATCTCTTTTTCTGCGGCCGTTATCTGGTCGTCAAGGTGCTGCTCTGTGGCGGTCGCCGCCTCCATGTCGCGCTGTATTCTCTCTATCGTTTCGCGGTTATGGGAAAGGTTGTTGCGCTCAACGGCTATTCTGCCGTCAACCGCAGTCGCCTGCTCCTCGTCGGAGGCTGCCTTCGTGCGCAGCTCCTCTATCTGCACGGTTATTCCGCTGCCCGTGCTCATCAGCTCCTCTATCTGAGCCGATATTCTCTCAAGCTCGCGCTCCGCCTGCTCATAGTCGGCGGCGGCGAGAGAGATTTTATCCTCCTGCGCCCTCAAGCCCTCGCGGGAGCGCTCTATCGTCTTGAGCCAAAGACCTATCTCCAGCTCCTTCTTTTCCCCTGCGAGAACCAAGAACTTCTGCGCCTTTTCGCTCTGCGTTTTGAGCGGTCCGACGCGGCCTTCAAGCTCGGTCAGTATATCGCGCAGGCGCACGAGGTTTTCCTCCGCCTGCTCGAGTCTGCGCGTTGCGTCTGCCCGGCGGTATCTGAAATGGGAGATTCCCGCCGCCTCCTCAAGCATATCCCGCCTCTGCGGGGAGCGTGACGAGATAAGGTCGGCGACTCTGCCCTGGCTGACCATGGAGTAGCCGTCGCGCCCGAGTCCCGTGTCCATAAACAGCTCATGGATATCGCGCAGACGCACCGTCTCGCCGTTCAGCTGATACTCGCTCTCACCCGAGCGGTAATAGCGGCGGGTGACGGAGACCTCGTCCTTGTCGCAGTTATTCAGGGTGCGGTCGGCGTTATCGAGGCGCAGAGTGACCTCGGCAAAGCCCATCGCCTTTCTGAGCGACGTGCCGCCGAATATAACGTCCTCCATTTTCGAGCCGCGCAGGCTCTTTGAGGACTGCTCGCCGAGAACCCAGCGAACGGCGTCGGAGATATTGCTCTTACCGGAGCCGTTGGGCCCTATGACGGCGGTTATGCCTTTGCCGAATTCAAGAGTCGTCTTGTCGGGAAAGGATTTGAAGCCCTGCAGTTCGAGTGCTTTGAGTAACATTTATTTGCCTGCCTTTATAATAAGTTGACTTTTTCCAAATCTATGTCGCGCGCAGTGAGCCTTGCGCTCTCTTTTATCCTGCATTCGTAGCCGAGTTCTTTTAGCTTTTCGAGGTTGCACCGCCTCTGTCCGGCGGCCTTTGACACCTCGCGCGGGGCAACATATATTATGTACCTGCCCCTCTCCCTGCCGGCGAGCGCCTTTGCGATGATATCAAAATATATATGCCCCTCGCACATCTCGCGCAGAGCCGGATGATATGCGCCCGCGACGAAAGAGCCCTCTACGTCGCCGCCGGAGTGAAGCCCGAGCCTTATCACTCTTATCCCCGCGCTCTCGAACATCGGCAGGAGCTTGGCGCAGAGCACCGCCGCCTCCTCGGGAGTCTGCGGGCGGTATTCGCCGCGCCTGAAAAGCTCGGCCAATTCCGTATGCTCTATAACTACCGTCGGGTATATCCTGACCGTATCGGGCGCGAGGGAGATTATATCCCGCGCCGTGTTCATGCAGTCCTCGTCCGTCGAGCCGTAGAGCCCCGTCATCATCTGGAGTCCCGTTTCAAAGCCGCGTTCCTTTAAAAGCCGCGCCGAGCGGAAGATATCCTCGCGCATATGCCCTCTGCGGTTCATTGCGAGCACCCTGTCGTCGGTGCTCTGTGCGCCGAGCTCGACCGCCGTGACGCGGTATTTCTCGAGGATATCGCAGATCTCCCCGTCAACGGCATCCGGGCGGGTGGATATTCTTATGCCCCTGAAGCCGTTTTCGCCTATGAACTCCTGCGCCGCCGAGAGCAATTCGGTCATATAATCCCGGTCGATAGCCGTAAAGCTGCCGCCGAAAAACGCTATCTCTCCGTCCTTTATCCCCTCGGGTGACGAGCGCATGGCGACGAGCGCCGCATCGCGCACATCCTGCGCCGTCGGCTGACTCGCAGCGCCCGAAATGCTCCTCTGATTGCAGAAGCTGCACTGATGAGGGCAGCCCGCATGGGGCACAAAGACGGAGACGTTTATATGCTTCATGACTTGAGTCCCATGAGCTGGAGAGCCTCTTTTGCGGCCGCCTGCTCGGCTATCTTCTTGCTGCGTCCCGAGCCTCGGCCGATGACGTTGCTGTTGAGGTGAACCTCGACGCTGAAGGTCTTATTGTGATCGGGGCCGCTCTCGCCTACGAGGACATACTCCACCGCCTCCTCGGGGTTGCGCTGGACTATCTCCTGCAAGGTGGTCTTATAGTCGGTGACCGCCGGCTTCTCCTCGTCCGCCTTGTCTATAAAGCGGAACACGAATTTCTTCGCAGGCTCTATGCCGCCGTCGAGATATATGGCTGCAAGCACCGCCTCGAATGCATCGGCGAGTATGGACGGGCGATCCTTGCCGCCGGTGAGCACCTCGCCCTTGCCGAAGAGCAGAAACTCGCCGATACCGAGAGTGCGCGCAAATTCGCTCAGCGACTTCTCGCAGACGAAATAAGCGCGTCTCTTGGTCAGCTCGCCCTCGGGCAGGTGCTTAAAGTGATGGAAGAAATGCTCGGCGGAGATAAAGCCGAGCACCGAGTCGCCCAGAAATTCAAGGCGCTCGTTGCAGCGCGTGCCGTCCTGCCGCTCGTTGGCGTATGACGAGTGGGTCAGCGCCTCTATGAGCAGCTTTTTGTTCTTAAAAGTATAGCCTATTCTCTTTTCAAGTTCTCTGTTGTCCATTTTATTACTCCGCGTCGGCCGCGTCCCTGACGCTCTGTGCGATGGTGCCGACTATATTTTTTTCTACGCAGGTCTTGGCCTGCTTTATGGCGTTGCGGATAGCCTTTGCGTCGGACGAGCCGTGCGCCTTTATGACAACGCCGTTGACTCCGAGCAGCGGCGCGCCGCCGAACTCGGAATAATCCATTCTCACCTTGAGCGCGAGCAGTCCGCCCTTGACCATCATGGCGGCGAGCATGGTTATCGAGCTCTTTTTGAATATGCTCTTGATATTTGCCATCATCGCGCCCGCGACACCCTCATAGAGCTTGAGGATAATGTTGCCCGTAAAGCCGTCCGCAACGAGCACGTCGCAGCAGCCGTAGGGCACGTCGCGAGTCTCGACGTTGCCGATGAAGTTGATTTCTTTCGTATCCTTGAGAAGATCGAACGCCTCATGGCGCAGGCGGTCGCCCTTGCTGTCCTCGGTGCCGATATTGGCAAGCGCCACGCGCGGCGACTGAACCTTGACGAATTTCTCCGAGTATATCGCGCCCATCTGAGCGAACTGCTTTAAGTGCTCCGCGGTGCAGTCCGCGTTCGCGCCGCAGTCGAGCAGGAGGAACGGCTTATCGTTCGAGGGCAGGACGCTGCCTATCGCGGGACGCTTAACGCCCCTTATGCGCTTGACGATAAAAGTTGCGCCCATGACCAAAGCGCCTGTCGAGCCCGCGCTGACGAACGCGTCGCCCTTGCCGTCCGCAAGAGCCTGAAGTCCGACTGCCATGGAGCTTTCTTTCTTGCTCTTGAGTATCTCGCCCGGCTGGTCGGTCATGGCGATAACGTCGGGCGCGTCGATGATATCAATGTCGTTGAGCGAAATCTTATTCTGCGCGGCGCAGGAAAAAATCTTCTCCTTGTCTCCGACGAGCGCTATGTCAACGCCGAAATCGTTCTTTGCGCTGCGGCTGCCCTTGATTATCTCGAGGGGTGCATTGTCGCCGCCGAAAGCATCAACTATTATCTTCATTCTTCATTCTCTCCTTCGATATATTTTCTCGCGGATTCCAATCCTCTCTGCGAGATTTTTTCATATCGCTCCTGCTTCGAGCGGATTCGCTCGCCGAGGGGCGGAAGTATTCCGAAGTTTGCGCCCATGGGCTGAAAATCAGTCACGCTCCCGTCGCTTATATAGCGTGCGAGCGCACCCATGACGGTGTCCGCGGGCATGACGAACGGGGCTTTTCCCTGCATCTGCCGCGCAGCGTTTATGCCGGCGAGGATTCCCGAGGCGGCGGACTCCATATAGCCCTCCACGCCGGTTATCTGACCCGCGAAAAATATGCGTCTGTCGCTCCTGAGCGAGAAATCCGCGTCGAGGAGCTTTGGCGAATTTATGAAGGTGTTGCGGTGCATGACGCCGAAGCGCACGAACTCCGCATTTTTGAGCGCGGGTATCATGGAGAAAACCCGCTTCTGCTCGCCGAATTTCAGATTCGTCTGGAAGCCGACGAGATTATATAAAGTGCCCGCCGAATTCTCTTTTCTGAGCTGGAGCACCGCCCACGGTCTGTGTCCCGTGCGCGGGTCGCGCAGGCCGACGGGCTTCATCGGGCCGAAGCGTATGGTATCCTGACCGCGCAGCGCCATGACCTCTATGGGCATACAGCCCTCGTAGACGCCCTTGCGCTTGTCAAACGAGTGAGTCTCCGCGCTCTGTGCGCCGACAAGAGCCTCATAAAAGGCCTCGTACTCCTCTTTGCTGAGCGGACAGTTTATATAGTCGTCCTCGCCGCCGCGGTCATAGCGCGACTGCTTAAACGCGCAGGACATATCGAGGCTCTCCGCCGAGACTATCGGCGCCGCCGCATCGTAGAAGCTCAGATGCCCGGGACATATCTTCTCTATCTCCCCGGACAGCGCGTCTGACGCGAGCGGCCCTGCGGCGATTATAACAATGCCGTTGGCGGGTATCTCCGTCACCTCGCCGCGGACGACCTCTATAAGAGGGTCAGCCTCGACCGTCTTTGTCACAAGGGCGGAAAACCCGTCCCTGTCAACAGCGAGCGCTCCGCCCGCGGGGACGGCTGTCGCTTTGGCGCAGCTCACGCAGAGAGAGCCTAACAGCTCCATCTCCGCCTTGAGCTCCCCTGCGGCGCTCGCGGTGCGCAGAGCCTTGAAGGAGTTCGAGCAGACGAGCTCGGCAAAATTCGGGCTCGAATGGGCGGGCGAGAATTTCTGCGGCTTCATCTCGCACAGGGTAACTCTTATCCCCGCGCGCGAGAGCTGCCTTGCGGCCTCAACGCCCGCAAAGCCCGCTCCTATAACGGTAGCTTTATTCATCGGTTTTTTTACCTTTTCTTGCGCTCTTCTTGGTGTAGCCGCAGCCCTCGTTGAGGCACTCGACAATGCCGCCCTTCTTTTTGAACAGCGACTTGCCGCACTGCGGGCAGACCTCGTCCGTGGGCTTATCCCAGGTCATAAAGTCGCAGCCCGGCCAATTCGAGCAGCCGTAGAAGGTGTATCCCTTTTTAGTCTTTCTCTCTATGACCTTTGCGCCGCACTTGGGGCACTTGGCGTTGGTCTCGAGCACGAGCGGCTTCGCGTTCTTGCACTCGGGATAGCCGGGGCAGGCAAGGAATCTGCCGTAGCGCCCGGTCTTTATGACCATCATTCTGCCGCATTTCTCGCAGGGGATGTCGGTCACATCCTCCTCGAGCTGGATCTTGACATCCTTCATCTCGGCCTTGGCCTTGTCGAGCGACTTCTCGAACTCGCCGTAGAAATCGTCGAGGACGGAGACATAATCGACATCGCCGGAATCGACGCGGTCAAGCATATCCTCCATCTGCGCGGTGAACTTGACGTTGACTATGCGCGGGAATTTCTCCTTGAGCAGCTTCGTAGTCGCCTCGCCGAGCTCGGTGGGCACGAACTGCTTGGACTCGCGCTTGACATAGTTTCTCTTGACTATGGTTGTGATTATGGTTGAATAGGTGCTCGGTCTGCCGATACCCTTTTCCTCAAACTCCTTGACGAGCGACGCTTCGGTAAAGCGCGGAGGGGGTGATGTGAAATGCTGCGAGGGGAGCAGCTCCTTGAGCTTCGCCGTGTCGCCGACCTTTATCTCGGGTAGGAGCGAGCTCTTGGCCTCATCGTCGTTTATCTCATACAGCTTTGTAAAACCGTCAAAGCGCACGGAATAACCGGCGGCGGTGAACAGGCAGTATTTGCCCTCGGCGGCGTCCTTCTCGTTGGCGCCCGCTATTTCGAGCTTCGCCGTATCCTGCACGCAACTCGCCATAAGGCTCGCTATGAAGCGCTTCCAGATGAGATTGTAGAGCTTATACTGATCCGAGGTCAGGGAGTCCTTGACGCGCTCGGGGGTTATCGACGGATTTGCGGGGCGGATAGCCTCGTGGCCGTCCTGCGCGTTGGCTCCGGTTTTATAATAGCGGGGCTTGTCGGGCAGATACTCCTTGCCGAAAAGCTCCTCGATAGCGGCGGCCGCCTGGGCTCGCGCCTCCTCGGAGATTCTCAGAGAGTCGGTTCTCATGTAGGTTATAAGACCGGTGGTGCCTATACCCTGAACGTCAACGCCCTCATAGAGCTCCTGCGCGGTGCGCATCGTCTTCTGAGTCTGGAAGCCCAGCTTCCTCGACGCCTCCTGCTGGAGGGTCGATGTGGTAAAGGGCGGCGCGGGATTCTTCTTCCTCGCGCCCTTTTTGAGGGTCTTTACAGTATATGAAGCTCCGTCGAGACGGCCGAGTATAGCGTCCGACTGCTCCTTGTTCTCTATCTTTATCTTGCCGCTCTCGTCGCCGTAAAACGATGCGGAAAACACCTTGCGCGACGGGGCGGTGAACTTCGCGTCTATAGTCCAATATTCCTCGGGCTTGAACGCGCGGATCTCCTCCTCGCGGTCTACTATCATGCGCACCGCGACGCTCTGAACGCGTCCGGCGGAGAGACCGCGGCGTATCTTCTGCGAGACAAACGGACTCAAACGGTAGCCGACAAGTCTGTCAAGTATTCTTCTCGCCTGCTGCGCGTTGACAAGATTCATATCTACGGCGCGGGGATTATCCATGCCGTTTTTGATTCCAGTCTTGGTTATCTCGTTGAAGGTGACTCGGTTCTTGTCATTGAGATCAAGGTCGAGCAGCGTTGACAGGTGCCAGGATATAGCCTCTCCCTCGCGGTCGGGGTCGGTTGCGAGAATGACTTTATCGCTGCTTGCAACGTCTTTTTTCAGCTCGCTGACGAGCTTCTCTTTTCCTTTTATAACGGCGTATTTCGGAGTAAAGCCGTTCTTGACATCGACGCTGAGCTTCGCCGCGGGCAGGTCGCGGACATGACCCATGGAGGCTACTACCTCATAGCCGGGTCCGAGATATTTTTTGATTGTTTTCGCCTTTGCGGGCGACTCGACTATAACTAAAGTGGACATTTCGTTTGCTCCCCTGTTCAAATTTTTTTGTATCGTTTCCCTGCGCACAGACACACGAGATCTTCGAGCTCCAGCTCGGTCATCGCGCCGACGACCTCCCACGGCGTAAATCCGGTCTTAGCCGCTATCTCGTCTGCAAACAGAGGTTCTTCTCCCATTGCTTCATATATTTTCTTCGCCTTGTCCGACAACCCGACGGGTATGGACACGAGCTTTTTGACCCTGAATTCCTCGGGCTTCGGCTCGGGCTCGAACTTTTTGACCGATTCGTGCGGCCGCTCGACGGTTTTGGGCGGCTCCTTCGCCTGCTCCGGCGTCAGCTCGCGCTTGCCGCTCAGATATTCGAGCGCCTTTTCCATATTCTCCGGCTTTATCCTGTCGGGATATCTCATGGCGTATTCGGTTATCAGATCGTAAATCGACAGAAGCGGTCTTGCGCCGTCTCTTATGAGCCTGTTCGCGCCGGCATAGGACGAGTTGAACACATCGCCCGGCGGAACAAACACCTCGCGTCCCTGCTCGATAGCGCAGTTCGCTGTTATGAGCGAGCCGCTCTTGACTCCCGCCTCTATGACTATTGTGGCGTCGCAGAGCCCCGAGATTATCCTGTTTCTTACGGGAAATGTCCGCGCCGAGGCGGGAAAGCCTGGCGGAAACTCCGTTATCAAAGCGCCGTTTTGAGCGACACATTCGCGCAGATACTCGTTCTCCATGAGATATTTGTGTCCGAAGCCGCAGCCGTGACTCCGCCGGAGTCGAGCGCGCCGTTGTGCGCGCAGCTGTCAATGCCCGTCGCCGCGCCCGAGACCACGCAGATTCCCGCATACGCCAGCGCCGCGGCATAGCGGTGCGCGAGATAGCTGCCCTGAAACGACGCCTTTCGCGTGCCGACAACGGCTATGCATACGCGCTGCGTCACCCGTTTTATGTCGCCCTTGACGAAGAGCGAAAGCGGCATATTGCGCAGATTTCTGAGCTTTTGCGGATAGTCCTCATCGTCGGGCGTGAGTATGCTCCAGCCGTTCTCGCGGCAAACATCAACAATGCCCTGCGCCTTTTCGGGAGAGCATTGCCTGAGTCTTTCTATCTGCTTATTGGTGAGTACACCGCTCAATCGCCATTCTATCTCGCCCTTTGAATACATCTCCTCGGGGGATGGAAACACAGCGGTAATCTCATCTGTTACGGCTCCTGCGCCGAGAGCTTCCCGGAGCCAAAGCCAGTAGGCCTTCTTGTCCATTGAAGCCTCCGTTTGTTATTTTGTCAGCTCCCACATGAGCACTGCGGCGGCGGCCGCCGCGTTGAGCGACTCGGCACGCCCGCGCATGGGAATGGTCACGGGCAGAGTGCAGGCGCTCGCAACCTCGGGCGAAATTCCGCTGCCCTCGTTGCCCACAACGCAGATAACGGAGCCAGAAAAGCTCATGTCCGTTATGCTTTTCGCCCCGTCGGAGGGCGTGGAAGCTAAGGTAAGCATACCCTTTTTGGCGGCAAAAATCAAGAGAGAGGGCAAATTTCCCGTTGTCAAAACAGAAATTCGCATTGAAGAACCCATAGCGGCACGCAGCGCCTTCGGGTTATATATATCGCAGCCGCCGCCGACTATGACGCCGCTCATGCCGAACGCCTCCGCCGTTCTCAGCACTGCGCCGAGGTTCGACGGGTCCTGCATATTGTCGAGGGCTATATATGTTCCCTTGGGGTCGATAGTCTCGATTTCAGCCTCTTTTCGCTTGACGCAGATGCAGAAAACGCCCTGCGCCTCGCGGGTATCGGAGAGCGTTCCGGCGAGCTCGTGCGGTATCTCGAACGACTGCTCGGCGCGGTCCGCCACGGCCGAGATATAGTCGGGGTACTTTTCGAGCGCCTCTTTGGTGAAGAACGCGGTCTTTATCTCTATCCCGGTCTTTGCGACATCCGAGCACAGGCGTGCGCCCTCAAGCGCAAACAGCCCCGTCTCCCTGCGGAACGAGGCACTCTGCGACAGATGCCGAAAAAGCTTCACCTTTTCGTTGGAACGCGACGAGATCTTTTCAAATTCCATCTTCTTTCCTCCGATATAAAATAAGGGACTGCTGAGCAGCCCCTTAACTTTCAGATTGAGTATCTAACCGAAAATCTCCGATCACTTACTTGAGGGCAGCCTTGGCCTGCTCGGTCAGAGCGGTGAAAGCGGCGGGATCGCTTATGGCGATCTCGGAGAGCATCTTGCGGTTGAGATCGATGCCGGCCTTCTTCAGACCGTTGATGAACGTGGAATAGTTCATGCCGTTGAGCTTCGCTGCTGCCGAGATTCTTGCGATCCACAGGCGGCGGAAGTCACGCTTCTTCTGCTTGCGGCCGATGTAAGCATACTGGCCGCTCTTCATGACAGCCTGCTTGGCGGTCTTGAAAAGGCTGTGCTTTGAGCCATAGTAGCCCTTGGCAAGCTTCAGAACTTTATTTCTTCTCTTGCGAGTCATTGTTGCACCTTTGATACGTGCCATGGTTTTCTACCTCCGAATAATTAATGAGTGGTTGGCTGTCTCTTATTTGTAAGGGATAAGCTTCTTTATCTGCTTGACATTGGTGGTGTCGGCAACAGAAGTCTTGCGAAGATTTCTCTTACGCTTGGTGTTCTTCTTGGTAAGGATGTGAGACTTGTTTGCGTGTGCACGTATCGGCTTACCGTTTTTTGACAGCTTGAAGCGCTTTTTAGCACCGCTGTGAGTTTTAATCTTGGGCATGAGTTCTTTTCCTCCTTCAACTTTTTGACCGGTGTTTTACCGGGATAATCACTTCGCGCTCTTGGGCGCAAGGAACATGAGCATCTGGCGTCCCTCGAGCTTTGCCGGCTTCTCGACCGAGGCTATGTCCCCGCACTTCTCCGCGAACTGAGCCATTATGGTCAGACCGAGATCCGTGTGGGTCATCTCGCGTCCGCGGAAGCGGATAGAGACCTTGATCTTGTTGCCTGCCGTCAGGAACCTTCTGGCGTGACCGACCTTCGTATCAAAATCATGTACGTCAATGTTGGGTGAAAGGCGGATCTCCTTTATCTCGATCACACGCTGATTCTTCTTCGCTTCCTTTTCCCTCTTGGACTGCTCAAAACGGTATTTGCCGTAGTCCATGATCTTACAGACGGGCGGCTTTGCCTGCGGAGCTATCTTGACAAGGTCGAGATTTCTCTCTGCGGCAAGCTTCTGAGCCTGAGCGGCGGAAACGATACCGAGCTGTTCACCGTCATTGCCTATAAGCCTAACCTCTTTGTCCGTGATCTCTTCATTGATCTGCATTTCTTTGATACCTATAACCAAGCACCTCCATATGCTCTGACCGGGGTTACCGGAAAAATCAAAGCGAGGGCACAGAGATGCCCTCGCTCAATAAACAACAGAAAAATCCGTTCTTATTGACCCGCGCGGACAAAACCCCGGAGGTGAGAGCTGCGGCACAATGCGTCACTCTGCTTTGTTGTACTCGTTATTTTAACAGCCCCCGCGGCATTTGTCAAGCGGTTTTTCGGATTATTTTATAAAAAGCACCGACGACGCTATTATGAACTGCGCCGCATAGTAGGAAACATGGTTTATGATTATATTCGCCTTCGTGTTTCCGCCCTCTTTGAAATACATGGTCGAGAGCACGGCGTCGGAGAACGCGAACAGAAGCCCGCCCGCCGACATGAGTATCCACTGCTTTGCAAAGGAGTTGAGTATCATGGCGAAAAAGCTCACGGCAAAGGTCATGAACAGCAAGAAGGTATATGCTCCGACTATTGTTCTGAACTTCCCGAATTTCAGCTTCATCAGCTTTTCGCTGATTATGATATTGCCGACCGAGACTATGACCGACACTGTTACCGGCAGCAGAACAGAGAGCAGCGTCCACTTGCCGCAGGAAGCGAAAACCGCGCCGATATAGAACAAATGGCCTATCATGAACGCGATAAAGCCCGCGTTCAGAAACTTATCCGCATCGGCTTTGTATATCCACTTGAGGTCAAGCCAGATATCGCCCGAAAGACCGAGCGCAAGGCCGAACACGATAAGCACCGCATAGACCCCGTGACCCGGATTTGCCGCCGCCGCGCAGAGCGCCGTGAGCAGAAAGAAGAAGCTCGCCGTTGCCTTTGAAAAAAGGCCCTTGAAGCCGCCGCACTTCACTCGCAGAACAAGGAAAACGGCGACCGCCGCCATTCCCGCCGCAAGTGCGGCACAGAAATACGCTGTTGACAAAATAATAGCCTCCTGATTCGTACCCGCCGCAGGGGGGCGGGAAAATTCACACGGAGACGAGTATACAACATCCGACACGGTTCGACAATAGGTTGAAATGTAACATTATTGCAACAGTTTTGCTTATTTTGTCTCTGTAAAATATTGGGCTTTTTTTGAGTCGGAAATGAGAAAATCCGCCGCATCCGATTAAAGACGCGGCGGAAAAAATCTGCTTTTATTTCTTGCTGACGCCGAGAGTCATCTTCTCGCCGTTGATGTTCCACTCCTTGGCGCTGTCGCCTCCGAGGGCATAGACGATATCGTCCGCAAGGACATCGTGTTTTATGGACTCGGCGTTTTTCTCGATTATACCGTTGAGCTTTGCGTTGTCTCCGGTATAGAGAACTATCTTGTCCATAACGTCGAAGTCGGCCTCCTTGCGCATGGTCTGAATCTTCGAGATTATCTCTCTGACAAAGCCCTCCTCGATAAGCTCGGGGGTGAGGTTCGTGTCTATGGCGACGGTGATTCCGTAGTCGGAGACAGCGAAGCTGCCCTCCTTCTGGACGGAGTCTATGAGCAGGTCGTCAACGCCGAGCTCTATTTCATTGCCGTCGATATCGAACTTCAGAGCGCCGTTCTCGTCGAGCTCCTTCTTGGCGGCCGAGCCGTCGAGGGAGGAGAGGTGCTCCTTAATCTTCCCGAGGAATCTGCCGTATTTCGGGCCGACGGTCTTGAGCTGCGGCTTGAAGCTGTAGCTGACGAAATCCGCCTCGCCGTCAACGAATTCAAGCTCCTTTACGTTGAGCTCGTCTCTGATTATCTCGGCGTACTCGCCGCCGAGCACCTCGTCCGCGCGGACAAACATCTTGCCCAGAGGCTGGCGGTTCTTGATATTCGCGCCGTTTCTTGCGGCACGGCCGAGCACGACTATATTAAGCGCCTCGTTCATTCTCTCCTCAAGCGCCTTGTCGATATATGCGGCGTCCGCAACGGGGTAGTCGCACAGGTGTACGCTCTCGGGAGCGGACTTGTCAACGCTGCAAACGAGGTTGCGGTAGATATCCTCCGTCATGAACGGTATCATCGGAGCGGCGAGCTTCGAGACGGTGACAAGTGCTGTGTAAAGGGTCATATATGCGTCAGTCTTATCGCTGCTCATGCCCTGCGCCCAGAAGCGCTCACGGCAGCGGCGGACATACCAGTTGCTCATCTCGTCGACGAAGTTCTGCAGCGCACGCGCCGCCTCGGGGATGCAGTAATCCGCAAGGTAGTTGTCAACGGTCGTGATAAGCGTATTGAGTCTCGAGAGCAGCCATCTGTCCATGGTGGGCAGCTCCTCCGCCTTGCGAAGCTCATGCTTAGAAGCGTCGAACTCGTCTATATTGGCATAGAGTACAAAGAAAGCGTAGATGTTCCAGAGCGTGCCCATAAACTTGCGCTGACCCTCGATAACCGCCTTGCCGTGGAAGCGGTTGGGCAGCCACGGGGCGGAGTTCGTGTAGAAATACCAACGAACCGCGTCCGCGCCGTAGGCGTTGAGCGCGTCGAACGGGTCAACGGCGTTGCCCTTGGACTTCGACATCTTCTGACCGTTCTCATCCTGAACGTGGCCGAGGACAAGAACATTCTCATAGGGCGCTCTGTTGAACAGCAGGGTCGATATGGCGAGCAGAGAATAGAACCAGCCTCTCGTCTGATCGACGGCCTCGGAGATGAACTGAGCCGGGAACTGCTGCTTGAACAGGTCGTGATTTTCAAACGGATAGTGGTGCTGCGCGAAGGGCATAGAGCCGGAGTCGAACCAGCAGTCGATAACCTCGGGCACGCGGTGCATTTCGCCGCCGCACTTCGGGCACTTTATTGTAACCGCGTCGATATAGGGGCGGTGCAGCTCGATATCGTCCGGGCAGTTCGAGGACATACTCTTGAGCTCCTCGATAGAGCCTATCGAATGTCTGTGGCCGCACTCGCACTCCCAGACGTTGAGCGGAGTTCCCCAGTAGCGGTTACGGCTGATGCTCCAATCCTGGACGTTCTCTATCCAGTCGCCGAAGCGTCCCTTGCCTATGCTCTCGGGAATCCAGTTGACGGTATTGTTGTTTCGCACAAGGTCGTCTCTGACCGCGGTCATCTTAATGAACCACGAGTCCCTTGCGTAGTAGATGAGGGGCGTGTCGCAGCGCCAGCAGTGGGGGTAGCTGTGCTCAAACACGGGGGCGGAGAAGAGAAGCCCGCTCTTTTCGAGGTCAACGAGCACGTCTCTGTCCGCGTCCTTGCAGAACTTGCCCGCCCACGGAGTGCTCTTGTCCATGCAGCCGGCGGCGTCGACGAGCTGAACGAACGGAAGGTCATAGTTCCTGCCGACGTTTGCGTCGTCCTCACCGAAGGCCGGCGCGATATGGACGATACCGGTGCCGTCCGTCAGAGTGACATATCCGTCGCAGGTGACGTACCAGCCCTTTTTGCCGTCATTCGACTTTGTGCACTCGAACAGCGGCTCATACTCTCTGTATTCAAGCTCCTTGCCCTTAAAGGTAGCGAGAGTCTCGACTCCCTCGGGGAAGAACTTCTCAACGAGGGCCTGCGCCATATAGTATACGGTGCCGTCCTCAACCTTGATTTTAACATAGTCCTCTGCGGGGTTGACGCAGAGCGCGACGTTCGAGGGCAGAGTCCACGGAGTTGTCGTCCATGCGAGGAAATATGCGTCCTCGCCCTTAGCCTTGAACTTGACTACCGCCGAGCGCTCCTTGACATCCTTATAGCCCTGAGCGACCTCCTGAGATGAGAGCGGGGTGCCGCAGCGCGGGCAGTAGGGCACTATCTTGAAGCCCTTATAGAGCAGTCCCTTGTCCCAAATCTGCTTGAGCGCCCACCACTCGGACTCGATAAAGGTGTTGTCATAGGTGACGTAGGGGTGCTTCATATCGGCCCAGAAGCCGACCTTTCCGGAGAAGTCCTCCCACATACCCTTGTATTTCCATACGCTCTCCTTGCACTTTTTGATAAAGGGCTCGAGACCGTATTCCTCTATCCCCTGCTTACCCTCGATGCCGAGCAGCTTCTCGACCTCTATCTCAACGGGCAGACCGTGGGTATCCCAGCCGGCCTTTCGGGGCACCATATAGCCCTTCATGGTCTTGTAGCGCGGGATCATATCCTTTATAACTCTCGTCAGCACATGGCCGATATGCGGCTTGCCGTTTGCCGTCGGCGGGCCGTCATAGAAAGTGAAAGTCTCCGCATTTTTGCGCGAGTCGATGCTCTTCTCAAAGATGTGGTTCTCGTTCCAGAAATCGAGCACCTTTTTCTCGCGGTTGACGAACTCGAAATTCGTCGATACCTTGTCGTACATAACAGCTATCCATCCTTTCAGGGAATCGCGGACGGAAACAAAAAAGGCCTCTGCCCATAACAGGACAAAGACCCGGCTTTGCAACCACCCACTACATTCAATTAAATGCCGCCCGGTAACGGTGGGACGCGCCGTCGGAATCTACTCGGCTTTCGCCTTTCGTCCCGCTGCTCGGGAGTGATGTTCGCTCCTGCGCCGAGCACCGACTTTCCACTGCCGCCGGCTCACTTTGTCTCTTTGCGCAAGGCTACTGTCTCCGTCATAGCCTTTCAGATATGCTCATTTAGTGTTGCACCCGACAGGTACAACATTAAGGTGATTATAATACTTTTGGATTTATTCGTCAATAGGTTTTAACCGACTATTTTCAGTCGGTATCGGTATTCATAATCAACTCATAAGCCCTCATGCATTCGTCGGCGGGCAATCCCGTCTCGTTCTGCATAAACGCCACGGCCTCCTCCGATTTCTCGAATTTCTCCAAAACATCCTTTGCCTCGGAAAATCTTTTTACCGCTTTTTCGAATTCATTACCCATAACTTTTCTCCTCTCAAGGTGCCGCACCGACGGGTGAAGCAGGTTTAGTTTATATAAGCCCCGACAGGCTGACTGCTGTTTCATAGGCGTTCTTCGCGGTCTGATATACCGCAACGCCGTTTTGCTCTGCGCGGATACGCGCGTCCTCATCGAGGGGCGCGGACTCCGTTAAAATAATGCAGGCTATGTCCGCAAGCGCCGCCACGCCTATGGCGTTGACATTGCCCATGACGGTCATCCACGCGTCCCCCGCCGCTGCGCGGGACATGACCCAGCTCAAAAGGTCGCCGCAGTAGCCGCCCGTGACCTCGCGCGAAAGCGATTCCTCGCTCTCGCACAGAGCTTTAAGCTCAAGCCTTTCTTTTATATCCCCTACGGTCACTTCGTCTCCTCCTTTTTGCCCGTGCTTCTGAACGGCGCGGGAATATACTCCTGCATATCCGTGCCCGCGAGCTCGTCGCGCATGGCGAAAACGCAGTCGTGGAGCGTCGCGCTGCCCCTGACTATATCCTCGGCAAGGGCGCGGCAGGTGGGCGCGCCGCAGGTGCCGCAGTCAAGCCCCGGCAGGCGGGCTATTATTTCGGTCATCTTCGACATCATCGCCATGGCGTCGGAGACGTTATCTGCGAGCTTCAGCACGGACGAGCCCTCGAGCGGGCACTGCCACTCCATGCTGTCGGGCACGTCGCCGTCCTCCAGATGATTCGCCGCAACGGGCAGATATCTTCTGAGCTGCTGAATGCGCGCCTTTGCGACATACGGATTTTCCGCAGTCAGCGAGCCGCCGACGCAGCCGCCCGAGCAGGCGTTCAGTTCGACGAAATCGAGCCTGTCAAGCTTTTCGTCCTCTATCTCCTCGAGCACTTTTATGACATTCTCTATGCCGTCCGCGGCCAGATATTTGTCCTTGAGCAGAGCGGCAGATTCGCCGCCGCTCGACGCCCAGCTGACTCCCATGAGCCCCGACTCGCAGGCGTCCTCCGGCGCTCCGAGGTGGTTCATCTGCTTTAAAAGCACAGGGTATATATCTTTCATCGCTATCGCCGCGTCAACGTTTGACTCCGGCAGGCAGATTGGCTGCTTGACGGCGGTTATCTTCGCGGGGCAGGGCGTGATAAAGAATATGCCTATCTCCGAAGAATCGAGTCCCGTCTTGGCCTGCGCCTCTTTGCGCGCTATCATGGCGGCGGTCTCCATGGGGGAGTTGAGCGGCAGAACGTGGTGGATAAGATTCGGGAAGCAGACCCTTATCAGCCGGCACACGGCGGGGCACGCCGAGGATATGACGGGCTTGGGGATATCGTGCTCCGCGATATATTTTCGCGTAGCGTCGCTTATCAGCTCGGCGCCCCTTGCCACCTCGAAGACCTCATCGAAACCGAGCCTTTTCAGAGCCGTTATGACATAGCCGATATCGTCAAGGTGGTTAAACTGCCCGTAGAGCGAGGGCGCGGGCAGAGCTACTCTGTATTTGAACTCGATTATTCTGTTCATCGAGTCGCGGTGCGAATATTTTGCATGGTGCGGGCAGACGCGGATGCACTCGCCGCAGTCGATGCAGCGTTCGGAGATAATATGCGCCTTGCCGTTTCGCACGCGGATGGCCTGCGTGGGACATCGCTTTATGCAGTTGGTGCAGCCCATGCACTTCTCCTCGTCGAGCCGCACCGAATGGAAATACGTGTTCATATGGAAAACCCTCCCGGCGCCCGCGGACACGGGCGCTCAGTCAGCAATCGTTATTATATACCGTTATACACTTTGAGCCTGATAGTCGTTCCGACATCCTTTTCCGTCTCTATGTTCATCTCATCGGTATACTTCTTTATATTGGGCAGACCCATACCCGCTCCGAAGCCGAGGGCGCGCACCTTATCGGGCGCGGTCGAATAGCCCTCCTGCATGGCGAGCTCGACATTCTCTATGCCGGGGCCGTGGTCGGTGAGCACCATGGAAATACACTCGGGCGATATCTCGACGTCTATCTCGCCGCCGCCCGCATGAATGACCATATTTATCTCGCCCTCATACATGGCTATCGAGACGTTTCTTATCACGTTGGCGTCAAAGCCGAGCCCCTTGAGCACGCGCTTTGTCTCGCCGGACGCCTCGCCCGCGCGGGTAAAATCCTCTCCGTCAACGTCAAAATGGAGCTTCATATTATCCATTTGCCGCCCGTCCTCCTCTCAGCCCTGCCTGATAGAGCTTTCCGCAGGAGGTAAACATTTCGAGCTCGGTTTTGAGCACGACTATATCAAGCTCGCGCGCAAGGTCGAGTATCGCGTCACCCGGCACCTTGCCGCGCACAAACACTATGACCTTCATATCCATCATTTCGGCGGTACGCACGACCTGAGGATTGACAAGCCCCGTGAGCAAAACAGCCTGCTCCTTGACAAACGCGAGCACGTCGCTCATCATGTCGCTTCCGCAGGCGGTATGCACCTCTCTGTCCAGATGATCGCCGCCGCAAAGCAGTTCGGCCGAAAGAATTTCTTTAAGCTGTAAAACAGTCATTATACTCCACCCTCTTAGCAAAGTCCTCAACTTTTTCGGAGTTTTCCTCCGACTTATGTTGATTATAACATGACAGCGCGGTCTTTTCAACCTCGGGGAAATAAAAACGGGCGGGATTTATCCCGCAGATCCCTACGCAAGCTGCTGTAAGTTTGCGGCTATTCACTTTGTAGGGTGCGGCGACTCGACGCACCGATGCCGCCGCAGGCGGCACAGCATGATGCCGGTAAATTTTACCCACTACCTTCGCTACCTACCTTAGCAAAACATTTTATCTTCTACAGCATTTCGGCATTTTCTTTTTATTTGAAAAAGAAAACGCCTGCAAAAGAAAA
>OHTF01000305.1_pt1 | contig 22149 bp, 31 predicted proteins | sample 1578811 | NCBI WGS metagenome assembly OHTF01 (sample SAMEA3879571, study PRJEB24766) | human gut metagenome | biome: human-associated habitat; feature: feces | place: USA | collected 1985/1987
CAGGGCATCACCCTTGCCGGGGCGTTCTTCGACGAGGTGGCCCTGATGCCGCAGAGCTTCGTCAATCAGGCCACGGCCCGATGCTCTGTCACCGGGTCAAAGTTCTGGTTCAACTGCAACCCGGGCAGCCCGCAGCACTGGTTTTATCTGGAGTGGGTGCGCAAGTGCCGTTCCCGCAAGATGATGTATCTCCATTTCACGATGGACGACAACCTGTCGCTTTCCGAGGACATCAAGGCCAGATACCGCAGCCAGTACAGCGGCGTTTTCTATCAGCGCTACATTCTGGGCCTGTGGACGGTGGCCGAGGGCCTTGTATATGACATGTTCGACCGCAAAAAACACGTCGTTGATGTACTTCCGGCGCTGTCTCCAAAGAGCGCCTATGTGGCTTGCGACTTTGGCACCCAAAACGCAACGGTTTTTCTGCTGTTCCAGAAGCAGGCGGATGCAGACTGCTGGATCGTCACCCGGGAGTACTACTACAGCGGCCGCGAACAGAAGCGGCAAAAGACCGTGGGCGAGTACGTCACAGACCTCAAGGAGTGGCTGAATGGTCTCAAGCCGGAGAGGATCATCGTTGACCCCTCTGCCCTGCCCCTGATTACGGAACTGCGCAAGAATGGCTTTACTCAGACCCCCGCAAACAACGACGTTCTGAGCGGCATTCTGGACGTGCAGACCATGCTGCAGACCGGGCGGCTGAAGATCCACAAAGAGTGCAAGCACACGCTGGAAGAGTTCGGCGTGTACGCTTGGGATCCAGACAAAGACGACACCGTGCTGAAGGTCAACGACCACTGCATGGACGCTATCCGCTATTTCGTGCGCACAAAGCGCCTTGTGAAACTGAGGGATTGATTTTGAGCACTGTATACACATTCCAGACATTCCAGCAGGCGCAAGCCGCCGGGGAACAGCCTGATTTCATCCGGCACTTCGTGCAGCAGCACTGCACTTCCGGGCCTTACAAGATGGCGCTGAACGCCGATCTCTACGATGCCCAGAAAAACCCGGGCGCTGAACAATTCGCACAGGCTTACGCTTTGATGCTGAAACGCCTATCCAAAAACACCAAGCCGGACACCCCCCACCCCGATATGGTCAAGAGCAATCTGTTCCGGCGGCTCAACAAGCAGAGAGCCACCTACTCCCTCGGCAACGGCGTGGTCTTTGCGGACGATGGCGTGGACAAGGACAGGCTGGGGCAGAACTTTGATGAGCAGATCCAGAAGGCCGGATATTTCGCCCTGATCCACGGCGAGAGCTTCGGCTTTTGGAATAACGACCACCTGGTTGTTTTCAAGCTGACAGAGTTTGCGCCCCTGTACGATGAAAAGACAGGCCTTTTGCAGGCAGGCGTGCGCTTCTGGCGGCTGAACCAGGACACGGATATGCACTATATCCTGTACGAGCTGGACGGCTTTACCGAGTACACAGAAAGCAAAATCGGCAGCACGATGCAGGAGACAACGCCGAAGCAGGCATACAAGAGCGTGACCGTCACCACACCCGGCGGCGGGCTGGAAAGCGTAGAGGGCGAAAACTACAGCGCTCTTCCCATTGTGCCGCTGTGGGGCTCAGACCTGCACCAGAGCACACTTGTGGGCCTGAAAGCCTACATCGACAACACCGATCTGGTGATGTCCGGCTTCTGCAACGACCTGCAGGACTGCGCACAGATCTACTGGCTGTGCGAGAACTTCAACGGCATGACCGATGACGAGCTGCAGGAGTTCCTTGTCAAGCTGAATCTGTACCACATTGCAGGCGCAGACACCAGCGAGGGCGGAAAGATCACCCCCTACACCACCGATATCCCTGTGACGGCCCGGCAGGCTCTTTTGGAGCTGCTCCACACCCGGGTGTATGAGGACTTCGGCGGTCTGGATGTGCATTGCGTCAGCGCGGACAGCACCAACGACCATCTGGATGCAGCCTATGAACCGCTGAACCAGAACGCAGACGACTTCGAGGCTCAGGTCAAGCCGTTCATCCGGCAGATCTGCGCACTGGCTGGCTTTGAAAACGCTATGCCGGCATTCAACCGCAGCAAGATCACCAACACAGCCGAACAGGTCAGCATGGTGATTTCTGAGGCACCCATCATCGGGCAGGACATGGCCATTGACCTACTGCCCAACCTGACCCCGGAACAAAAGGAGCAGGCCAAGGCCGCGCTGATGGCTGAGAGCGCAACACGGGAGACCGTGGACGAGGAGGAGGATGAAGATGGAACAGATGAAGCGTGATATTTGCGCCGCAGTTTTTGGCTTTTTCTTCGGCTGCGGAGTAAGCTCGTTTGTCATTAACGTTGCAAAGCTTGTGATGCACTTATGACTGACCGTGACCGCATCTCTACCCGCCAGCTGAACCGCCTGCGCCGCCGCATCCTCCGGGTGTACGGCACTGCCCGCCGGGAGATGCAGAAGCAGCTGACCGATTTTCTGGCAAAGTACAAAGCACTGGACGAGCGCAAGCGGGCGCAGCTGGATGCAGGCGAGATCACCGAGGATGATTACCGCATCTGGCTGCAAAATCAGGTCTTTCAGTCCGATTTGATGCACGCCAAGTTGGACGGCATCACCCGGACCTGCACCACAGCCCAAGAGACGGCCTACAAGCTGGCCCGGGACGAGCAATACAACATCTTTTCCTTTGGCGCAAACTGGGCTTTCTACGAGCTGGAACAGGCCGCAGGCGTGACGTTCGGGCTGACCCTGTACAACACCGAAGCGGTCAAGCTCCTGCTGAAGGAAAACCCCCGCATGGTGCCCAACAAGCGCATCAAGAGCGAGAGCAACCGTACCTATGACGCCCGGGTGTTCAACCGCTACGTCATGCAGGGCATTGTGCAGGGCAAGAGCGTCCACGACATCGCCGTGCAAGCCGTCAACGGCATGGCTGACACGGAGATTCACTGGGCCATGAACAACGCCGTTACAGCCCTTACCAGCGCCCAGAACGCCGGGGCTTTGCAGCAGATGCGAAACGCCCAGGCTTTGGGCATTGAGGTCAAAAAGCGCTGGAACTCCACCCACGACTACCGCACCCGTGAGATGCACCGCCTGCTTGACCAGCAGACGGCAGATCTTGACGAGCCGTTCAAGGTCATGGGCTACGAGATTCAGCGCCCCGGCGACCCCAACGCAGCGCCGGAGATGGTTTACCACTGTCGCTGTGTGCTGTCCTCTGCTCTGGGCAAGTATCCCCGGCAGAACGCACGGCAAATCGACAACGTGCCTGTGGTCGAGGACAGCGGCAAGGTGGACGAAAAAGGCAGGCCTATCATGGTGCGGGTCAAAAAAGCAGCCCCCGTCATGGATTACACCGAGTGGTATAAATCCAAGGGCGGCAAGGAAAAAGAGCAAATGTGGTGGGCGGAAGAGCGCAAGAGGAAGAAGGCGAAAAAATGAATTCTGCCGAAAATTTCGAGAAGCTTGCAAAGGCATTTTACAATGCCGGCGGAACCGCTAAAAATTTCGCCGAAGCGGCCAGTAAGGCTGCAAAGGTAGCGAACCGGCCCGATTGGCCGAAAACTTATTTTGAAAGCAAGAGAAAGAGGAAGGTTGCAAAGCATGAATGAGAAGAAGCCTTGCAAATTTTGCGAGAGGCTTGCGTGGTGGAAGGAAAATTCCCCCAAAGGGGAGAACGGCCTTTACACCACGTTTCAAGTCAGTCTTATCACAAAAACGCACAGGAAAGGCGCAGGCGTGTGCGGTACGGTAACGCATCGTGCCGGGCAGCTGAATTTCTGCCCTGAATGCGGTCGCATCTTAAAGAAAAAGCGAGAACCGAGGGGTGAACCGTGATTCTGCCAATGGAAAACACCGAAAAGATGATTTTTCCGGGCGAAGGAAAGTTCCATATCCCTATCATCAAGCCGGAAACGGACATCCGCATTGACAAGCTGGAATGGATTCCTTTCAACTACGCCCTGTCTGCCAAAGACAGAGCAAGCAAAGGCGTCCATTTTTATTGTGATGATTACCAGTTTGAACGTGTTTGGCGCAATCCTGACAAGTATGTGCCGCTTTTGCAACAGTTTGGGGCGGTGCTTTCCCCTGATTTTTCCATGTTCCGAGACCACCCGGAAGCGGTGCAGATTTGGAGCGCCTATAAACGGCACTGGCTGGCTGCTTACTGGCAGATGCATTGCATCAAAGTCATTCCCACCATCGAATGGGTGTGGCCAGAAAGCTACGAGTGGTGTTTTGACGGAGAGCCGCGAAACTCCATCATCTCCATTTCGTCCGTTGGGCTTATGAATGAGCGTTTAGCTACAACCCTTTTTACGATGGGGTGCAAGGAAGCTATGCGGCGCTTAAATCCTACGCAAGTTCTCTGGTATGGCAAACCATTACCGGGGATGGACTTTAACGCAACAATAATCAAGCCGCAGTATGCGGAAGTGAGAGAGAGGTGTCACGATGAGCGGCGGTGGTAGAGCATCCGGCAGAGCCGGGCGCAGCTCCGCGAGAGCGGGCGGCGGAAATGCAAATGAACATGAGTTTGAATCTTTTGTGAATGGGAAATGGGTGACGGATTACAGCAAAATCGCGGCAGCAGAGGCGAAGAAAGCCGCCGTTGTTGTGGATAGTTCCAGATACAAGAAAACGCATAACGACGTTGTATCTTTCGTAAAAGAACAAGTTGGTGTTGACCTCAACAAATATCGAAGTGGCGATGGTTCTTCTCCGTCTCATACCACATATTGGGACAAGAGCGGCCCGAAAGTTGCTTTTGACCTAAAGGGCATGACTTCGAGTGACCGTACAAAGTTGATGCAGCTGGCACAAAAGCCGTTTGGCGTAACGGTTGAACAGGGCGGCGCATGGATTGGCTTTGTTTCGAGGAAAAGGAAGAAAAAGTGAGCCATGAAATTTAACTACGACATCAAATTCACCGACAACACCCCGCAGCTGCATGAGGCGCTGGACTCATGGGCGGAGCGGGTGCTGACCCGCTGGGGAATGACGGTGCAGGACTACGCCCAACTGCTTGTGCCTACCGGCGCAGAGAACAGCACCCATATTGAGGGCTATGTGGGCGGCGCGCTCAAGCAGAGCCTGACCTATGCCCTCGACCTTGCAAAAAAGACCGTGACCATCGGCAGCAATTTGTTTTACAGCGTCTATGTGGAGCTGGGCACGGGCATCTTTGCCGAGAAGGGCAACGGGCGCAAAACGCCGTGGGTCTGGATGGATTTTAACGGCAAATGGCACTTTACCCGGGGCATGAGAGCAGCCAACGAGGGCAAAGGATTCCTCCGCCCGGCGGTGGAAGATCACATTGACGAGCTGCGAGAGATCGCAGTAGAAGAAGGAAACAAGGAGGTTTAAGCATGAGAATTTCTTTTTTGCATATGTTCGTCAAGGACAAAGTTGAACAGAAACCTAAAGAAGAGCTTTCCAACGAAGAGCTGATAGAAGAGGCTCAATGGCTTTGGAGGCTTTATGAATGGCTCCTAGAAGAATTGCGAAGAAGAGGCGCAGGGAACGCAGAAAGAGCAAAACTGCAAAAAATGAGCCCGGAGGATTTTTGGGGCCAAGCAAAAATTGCAAAAGAAGAGCTTGGCTTGCTTTACAAGTCTACTGGCATGAGCCCTGCGCATATCAAAATCGTTGTTGAATGGGATGGCGATTATAACTTAAGTTCTCATGTTGAAATTTAATACCTAGCGGTTGGCGCACAGCGTCAGCCGCTTTTTTATGCCGTTTTCGCTCAATGGTAGAGCTGCTGATTTGTAACCAGCGGACGCGGGTTCGATTCCTGCAAGCGGCACCACACCGGCAGCACGTCCGGCAAATTAAACCTTATTGCCAAGCATGGCAGCCCGAGCAAGGGCAGAAAGGATTATCACATGGCACTCGAACGCAAGACTCTCCGGGCGATTCTGGAAGATGAAACGACCGACACCAGCGGCAAGCTCAAGAAAATTCTGGACGTGCTGCATGAGGAAACGGACACTTTGCAGAACCAGCTCGATGAGAAGAACGCAGCCCTCACCAAAGCCGAAAAGGACCGCGATGCAGCCAACAGCGGCAAGCAGGCCGCTGAACAGGCGCTGACCGACTACAAGGCCCAGCAGACAGCAGCAGCCAGCAAGGCGGCTAAGACTGCCGCATTTAAGCAGCTGCTCAAGCAAGCGGGCGTGCTGGAAAAGTACATCGACGACATTGCCGACGACTCCAAGAAGGGCGACGAATTTGCCGCCGGTCTGGAACTGGACGCCGACGGCAAGGTGAAAGACGCCGAAAAGCAGCTTTCCAGCATCAAAACCACATGGGGCGGCAAAATTGCCACCACCAAAACCACCGGCGCAAAGGTGGACAACCCGCCCACCAATGCCGGCTCCAAAATGACCAAAGACCAAATTTTTGCAATCAAGGACGCCGGCGAGCGCCAGGCGGCCATTGCAGCAAATGCCGACCTGTTTACAGGCGGCGGAAAGGACTAATACATGGCAGCAAAGACCAACCTGATCACCACTACAGAGATCACCGTCAACCCCCGGGAAATCGACTTTGTGACACGCTTTCAGCGCAACTGGGAGCACCTGCGGGAGATCATGGGCATCATGCGCCCCATCCGGATGCAGCCCGGCACCGTGCTGAAGAGCAAGTACGCCCAGGGCACCCTGCAGAGCGGCACCGTCGCAGAGGGCGAGGAGATCCCCTACAGCCAGTACACCGTCAAGGAGAAGGACTACGGCAAGATCACAATCGAAAAGTACGCCAAGGCCGTCTCCCTGGAGGCAATCCAGAACTATGGCTATGATGTGGCCGTGCAGAAGACCGATGACGAGTTCCTGTTCGACCTGACCGCAAAGGTCACGGACAAGTTCTACAAGTACCTGAACACCGGCAGCCTGAAGGGCACCCCCAAGACCTTCCAGATGGCTCTGGCCATGGCAAAGGGCAGCGTGGAGAACAAATTCAAGAATATGCACCGCACCGTCACCGGCGTTGTGGGCTTTGCCAACGTCCTGGACGTGGCGGAGTACCTGGGCACCGCCCCGATCACCATCCAGAACCAGTACGGCTTCCAGTACATCAAGGATTTCATGGGCTACAACACCATCTTCCTGCTGTCTGACGGCGAGATCGCAAAGGGCAAGGTCATTGCCACCCCCGTGGACAACATCGTGATGTACTACGTTGACCCCTCCGACAGCGACTACGCCAAGGCTGGGCTTGTGTATACCACCGCAGGCGAGGCCAGCAACCTGATCGGCTTCCACACCCAGGGCAACTACACCACCGCCGTCTCTGAGAGCTTCGCCATCACCGGCGTGACCCTGTTTGCTGAGTACCTGGACGGCATCTCTGTCCAGACCATTACCCCGGGTGAATCGGTCTAACCTGCAAGGGGGTGACTTTGCATGACCGTCCCAGAGCTGTGCGTTTACACGCACAATTTTTTTGACCGGGCAGATGATCCCGTTGCCGGGGAGTTTGCTTTTGAGCCGGATACCGTGCCCGCCGGGGTAGTGCCGGGGCAGTATTTCCTCGTGTGCGGATCCATCTTCAATGACGGCGTGCACAAGGCCGGGGACGGCGATCTGACCGCCGAGACCTTCACCGGGACGGTGCAGCCCATGCGCGTGCCGCCTGATTTTGTGGCGCTGGCTGAAAAAATCGACGCATACGACAAGGCACTGCCGTCCGGCGGCGTGTATGTGTCCCAGTCTTTTGCCGGGTGGTCCGGCACGATGGCTACAGGCGCGGACGGCCTGCCTGCAGACGGCAAGACCCGCTATAAATCCGAGATCAATCAGTGGAGGAAGATGTGACATGGCTATTCCGTTCGCTGCATCCACCGTGATGCAGAGCTTCACCAAGAAATACCGTTTTCAGACCCGCAGCTATGAGCCGGACGGCGTGGGCGGCTTTGTTTCCGGCTGGACGGACGGCCCCGAGTTTGAGGCCGTGGAGCGCCACGACACCACCGTGGAAGCTCAGGTAGCAGAGCAGGCTGACACGGCATCTACCTACACGCTGCTTGTTGGCACCGGTGTTCCGCTGGCCTTCCCGGACTACATCAAGCGAGTGAGCGACGGACAGACCTTCCAGATCACCAGCACAGCAGACGAAACCAAGGCCCCGCCGGAATCCGGCATGGGGCTGCGGGCCGTCAAGTGCAAAAAGGCGGTGCTGCCGTAATGGGGCCGTCTGAGAGCATCAACCGGGCGCTGAACGCTTTTTTCAACGGCTTTGGCATCCCGGGTTATCTGGAAGATAACATCCCTCCTGCCGCTTCACTGCCCTATCTGACCTACAAGCCCACCATCCCCGGCGGGTGGAACGAAACGGCATCCTTCCACGCCCGGCTGTGGTACCCCAGCAAGGGCGGCAGAGCCCCCATCCTGCAAAAAGAAGATACGATCAGCGCAGCCCTCGAGGACAGCATAACGCTTTCCTGTGAGGGCGGCGCTATTCTTTTGCAAAAAGGCACCCCATGGGCACAGCCCCTCGACAACCCGCCTGAAGGGTATCTGTGCGAATACCTCAATTTTGAAATCACGCAATTTTGCGAGTAAGGAGCAATATGGCAAGAAAGTTTACCAAGATCAGCGCAAAAGCATTCGAGTCCATGCAGATCAATGCCGGTGTCGTGCTGAACAAATTTGACCCGTCCGGCACGACCGAGATCCAGGACGCAGACATCATCTGCGCCACCTCCGGCGGCGTGACGGCAGAGTGCAAGCCCAACATCACCGACCTTGGCGATGATGTGGACAACTGCCAGAAAAACACCGCAGAGCTGATGCAGATCGAGGACTACGACTGCACGCTGGCCTTTACCGCCCTGAACGTCACAACGGACGTTATCAAGCTGGCGCTGGGCGCTGCGGATGTGAGTGACAAGAAAGTCACGCCCCGTATGACGCTGAATCCCACCGCCAGCACCGGAGACTTCAAGGACATCTGGTGGGTGGGCGATACCATCGACGGCGGCTTTGTGGCCGTCAAGCTGATGAACGCACTCTCCACCGGCGGCCTGTCCCTCAAGACCACCGACAAGGGCAAGGGCAATCTGTCCGTCACCTTGACCGGCTGCCCCCGGATGGGTGACGACGCCGTGCCTATGGAGTGGTACTACAGCCCCAAGGCCGCAGCATAAGGAGGACACCGCATGAAATTTTTGACAGAGCTGCCCGATGAAGAGTTCCTGCGCCACTGCTGGCAGATCGCCGATGTGGCGGAAGAGGTCTTGGAAAAATCCAAGATCATGGAGCTGCTCAAGGTTCTGCCGGTCCTGACCGGCGATGAAACGCCGGAGGAGCTGGAACAGAAGAAGAAGGAGCAGGCAAAAAAGAACATTCAGGCTATGGCAAAAAGCTTGCTGTTCGACAATGCCGCTGCCACCGCAAAGCTGCTTCCGCTGCTCTATGAGCCGGACGTGGATGAAAACGGGGTGGTTGAAAATATCGGCCCGTTCAAGAAGCTGCGCGCGGTGAAGGAACTGCTGAACAACGATGATGTGATGGATTTTTTGCTCTGGTGTCTGCCGTTGGTGCTGGCGGGTACAGACGCCTGATTTCTTCCATCAGCCCGGACGCACTGCGGCTGTTTGGCAGACCGTACATTTTGCAGCACTGCCTGAACGTTTTGCGGCAAGAGCGCATCACGCTCAGCTATCAGACGTACATGACGGACGCTCTGGCGCACCTTATAGGCGCGGAAGAGCGGTGGTACGACATGGTGGCCGGGCTTGTGGAAAACCGTCCACAGCCGCCGCAGCCGTCCGCTGATGAAGTGATAGCACGCATTAAAAATGGCTTGAACGGGGGTGATGAAGCCTGAAACTTTTTGAATTGAGCGCCACCCTCGGGCTGGACGACAGCGCTTACCGGCAGGGCGTGGAAGAGGCAAAGTCTCAGACTAAGGCCGCTGTCTCCACCATGATGAAGGATTATAACCGGCTGTACAGTGAGGTCATTCACCTTACGGCAGCCTATCAGAAATCACGGAAAGAGACCGGGGAAACCTCCGAAAAAACTAAGGAATTTGCCCAGAAGCTGAAAGAAGCTCAGGCCCAACTCAATACCACGGCACAGGGGCTAAGGACTGCGGAAGCGTACATGAACAGCTTTGGGGATGCCACCGGGAAAGCATCAAAAGCGAATAAAAGCCTTGCCGAAGAGCTTACCGCCTCTATAACAAAAGGCATGACGCTGTCAAACGTCATTCTAAAGGCAGGCAGTGTGGCGTTTGATGCCGCTGAAAATTTTGTACAGTCCGGCATCGAGTACAACGCCCAGATCGAGAAATACACCACCGGCTTTAGCAATATGTTGGGCAGCGCGGAAGCCGCCCAGCAGGTCATGAGCCAGATCCAGGAAGATGCGGCAAAAACCCCGTTTGATGTCGAGTCCCTGACAAAGGCGAACCAGTACCTGATCTCTGCAGGCGAGAACGCTTCCTATGCCCGCAGTACCATCATGGCACTGGGCGACGCGGTTTCTGCGACCGGCGGCGGCAACGACGAGCTGAACCGCATGTCCCAGAACCTGCAGCAGATCGCCAACACCGGCAAGGCTACAACGGCCGACATCAAACAGTTTGCTTATGCCGGCATCGACGTGTACGGCATTCTGGCTGACTACACAGGCAAGTCCACCGCCGAAGTGCAGAACATGACCATCAGTTATGATCTGCTGACGCAGGCCCTGCAGGCCGCATCCGAAGAGGGCGGGCGTTACTACAACGCCATGAGTGACCTCAGTCAGACGCAAAACGGCATCACCAACACGTTAAAAGACAACGTCAAACAGCTGGCGGGCCTTTTGACTGGCGACCTGTCCGACGCCGTAGGAAGCGTCAAAACAAAATTAAACGAAATGACTGTGGCTGCCATTGAAGCCTATAAGCTTGACGGCTGGAAAGGTCTGATTGGAGAGATCACCGGCCTTACCACCGTCATTGACAAGGCCAAATCCTCTGCTGTTGGCCTGAAAGCTGTCTTTGACGCGCTGAAAAGCAAAGAAATAGGCATTGCCCACGGTGACTGGGACGCGGTTTACCAGAAGGCATTTAACAACGACTACCAAAACAGAAAGGCCGGAAAAAAAGACACAGACTACTGGAAAGAATACGGCGAGCGTCTGAAAAAGCAGTACGGAGTAAAAGAAACCAACAGTAGCTCCATCGTCACCACAGGTGGCGGTGGCGGCGGTTCCTCCGGCGGCAAAAAATCCGGCTCCTCCGGTTCCAAGTCCACCACCGAAACGGTCATTTCGTCCATCTCCAGCACGGCTACCACCACCGCACAGAATGCGCTGGGCACTGTGACCACCAGCATCCAGATTCTCACCGAAAAGGTCAAGGACAGCGCGGGCAACATCAAAGACCGCATCACCGAGACCACCACCACGACCGGCAAGGAGATGGTGAACGGTGTCGCCACGACCTTTAAGCAGGTCGAAACCAAAGTCAATGGCACGGTCACAAAGGTCACAAAGACCTATGACGACATGTCAAAAACGCTGCTGGGCACCTTTACCAACGTCTCGGAAACCACCTTTGACGGCATCACCACAAAGGTGCAGCAGGCAGTGGAAAAGTACGCGGACGGCAGCGAGCATATCAAGAAGACCGTCACAGAGACCGGCCAGCGCATCGGTGAGAACGGCGCGGAGACCTACGAGAAGATCATCACCTACATCGACGGCATTCAAGACAAGGTGACGGAGACCTCCAACGAGATTGACAAGAGCGTAAAGGGCACCCAGAGCCGCATTGACCAGCAGCTGAGCGAGGCTTCCGGCCAGCTGGATAAGGGCATTTTCGGGCTGGTAAAGAACACATTCAAAGACGCCAAAAACGGCGACTGGGCAAGTCTTGGGCTGGATTTTGTCAATCTGATCTGGGGCGAAGTGTCGCAGGAGCAGCGCGACGTGATCTCTAAGTGGCTTGCGGACGCGGCGACTGCAGTCAATGAGGGCTACTTCAGCGGCGGCATCGGCAAGGCGCTGGAATCCATCCAGAGCATCTTCACAAATGGCATTACTGCCGGAGTGGATGGCGCCACTACGTCTGTAAAGGCGTTCTCTGAGATCGTGCAGGGCCTTGCAGGTTCCGGCGGCGTGGGCGGCACTCTGGGCAGCATCGTCCAGAGTTTTTCCGGCATGGCAGGCGGCATCACCTCTGCACTGGGCAGCATCGTGTCCTTTGTGGCAGCAAACCCCGTCCTTGCCCTGATCCTGGGCGTGGGCGCAGTCGCTGGCGGCATCGGCCTTGCCATGTGGATGAACAAGAAGAACGACCAGCAGCCCGTCAGCCACTACCAGAGCCCCTTTGACAAGACCGGCGTGTATGACAGTCTGGGAACCTTCTCCACCCGCGCAGCCCTGCAGTACCGCGTTACCGGCCAGCAGTCCATCGTTGACCGGCAAACCAGCATTCTGGAACGCATTGAAGGGATGCTGGACGAGCATCTGCCTGACATCGGCAAGGGTCAGGTGGCCATGGACTCCGGTGAGCTGGTGGGCGTACTGTCGCCCCGCATGGCGACCAACGTCGATGCACGCATCGGCGTGACGGTGACACGGAAAGCGAGGGGTGTGTAATGGCAAAGCTTCTGGGCGCAAAAATCGGGGACTACCACACCCTGACCGACTGGGGGCTGTATCTCAAGGTGGGCAGTCCCAAGATCGGCGATGCCGAGGTGGATGAGCGCCTTGTACAGGTCACCGGATCGGATACCCTGCTCAACCTCACCGCATGGGACGATGGCAAGGTGCACTATAAAAAGCGCACCATCACCATGGAGCTGCTCTGCAATGCCCCGAAAAGCAAGTGGCCCAGCATCGAAAGCACCATCGCCAACGCCATCCACGGCAAGTGGCTGCGGTGTAAGTTCGACGAGGATCCCGCGTGGTACTGGGAAGGGCTGTGGAAGATCTCACCGTCCCGTGACCGGCTTTCCAGCACCTTTACCATCACCGGCACCTGCAACCCCTTCAAGCGCAGCATCTATGATGGCTCGAACGATTGGCTGTGGGATGACTTCAACTTTGAAACGGACATCGTGCGCAACTACACAGATATCCCGCTCAAGGCGGGCGAGGACAAAGAGGTGTCCATCACCGGCGCACCGCGTGCGGCTGGCATCTACTTCCAGCGCAGCGAGACCGCCGCAGACATCGCGGTGTCTCTCAACGGCTTTGAGGTAGGCATTCTGGCCAAGTCCACCGACTGGCAGTACATTGAGGGCCTTACCATGCCGGACGGTGTGGTGGGCACCCTCGTTTTCTCTGCGTCTGCGGACTGCAGCATCAGTATCAAGTATCTGGGGGCAAGCCTATGAGTTACAAGATCTATGCAGGCACACAGTCCGGCGTGGATACGTGGGTGGACAAAGCCTGCATCTACGACCCCGGGGACATCACCGACACCAAAAAGCTCATCAGCCCCACACTGACCCGCGAGGTGGGCAAGGCTGGCTCTCTGGAATTTACTCTGCCGCTGGGCAACGTCGCACACTCCGCGCTCCAAAAGCTCATGACGGTGGTGGAGGTGCAGCAGGACGGCAAGCAGATCTGGCAGGGCCGCGTCATGAGCCACGAGCAGGATTTTCGGGTGCGCCAGAAAGTCTACTGTGAGGGCGAAATGGCCTACCTCAACGACAGCGGCGCCGCGCCTTACAGCGCCAGAAACGTGAGCTTTTCGCAGTTTCTGGAGTGGGTCTGTGCCAATCACAACGCACAGGTGGACGCTTACAAGGCTTTCACCCCCAGCAAGGTGCAGATGGACACTCCTATGGTGGTGCCCTACATCGACGGGCTCAAGGTGGTGAAGTCAGGCCATCACTATGACGACGATGACGACTATATCCAGCACTACACGATCTATAACCCCATCAACGGCGCGGTGCTGTGGAGCGAAGAGGTCGAGCAGTCGAGCGTCGACTCGCAGATGAAAGCTTCCTGCCTGAGCTGGGAGCTCAACGCAGAACGCATGTCTGGTGGCTATGTACTCTCCCGCATCGGTGAAAACAATTTCCGGGTTCGGTATCCGGTGGCCTATGCAAACGACAAGACGTGGAACGCAAGCGTCAGCGTCGCAAAAGCGTATGTCTCCTGCCCGACCTGCAGCAAGGACTTTGGCACATACTCCATCTACGATATCACAAAAGGCACTGAATCCAGCACCTACAAGATCACCGAAAAAGGCGGCTCGTACAGTCTTGCGATCAACGGCAAGACTGACAGCCGCTTTGCTTTTGACACCAAAGAACCCACCTACAGCTTCGGAGATGGCAAAAATTACGGCAAAACGCTGGACATCCTGCAAAGCGAGCTCACAGACAAGTACGGAGGTTACTTTGTGATCCGCCACGGGTCGGTAAACCTCCCGTTTTTTGGGCAGCAGAGTTATCGCTATCTGGACTACATGCAGAAGATCACGGACAAGAACCCCCAGGCCATTGCCTTTGGGGTCAACATGCTGGATCTGACCAGCTACACCAAAGCTGAGGACATCTGCACGCGGGTCATTGCTTTTGGCACAAAAACCGAGAAAACGTGGCCTTTTGTGGATATCCAGAGCATCATCTCCCAGACGGCCAATGACGTCAAGGCGCAAAAGATTTACGGCATCATCACCAAGGTGATCCATGTCGAGGGCAATTACAACAGCAACCAGTCTTTGCTGGATGCTGCAGAGGAAGAGCTGGCAAAAAATCTGCGGTACCTGAACGGCATGACCGTGAAGGCTGTGGATCTGAAAGACGCGGGCATCGATATCGACCGCCTTGCCATCGGCAAGCAGACGCATATCTTTTCGGCGGCCCACGGCGTGGATACGTGGCTGCTGTGCTCAAAGCTGGTGGAGCCGCTGGATGCACCGGATAAAAAGGAGTTTACCTTTGGCACCGAGTTTTCCAGCCTCAGCGATCTGCAGTCCCTGACTGCCCGCAAGGCATCTGATGCTTACGACCTGAGCCGGGCACTCAAGGGCTGAGAAAGGAGAGATTTATGGACAAGACCAAGACCTTTGACGAAGCAATCGCGGGAATTCGCACCGCAGAGCGCGGCGTGGAAGTCCGCGAGGACATCGCACAGGGCATGGAGTACGTCAAGCAGTACGCCGAGAAAGTGACGGGCCAGCAGCAGGCCGCTTTGCAGGCCGCTCAGACCGCCACCGGAGCAGCCAGCACTGCGACGGAAAAGGCCGCAGCAGCTGCAGAGAGTGAAAGCGCGGCCCAGACTGCCGCCACCGGCGCAGCCCAAAGCGCACAGTCAGCGTCCGCAGACGCAAAGAGTGCGGGAAGCTCTGCCGCTTCTGCCAAAGCTGAAGCGGACAGGGCTGCGGCTATTGTGAGCACCGACAAGACGTTGAGCGTTGAGGGGGCCCCGGCTGACGCAAAAGCTGTTGGTGACGCAATGAAAAACATCAAACTTCCCGTTGCCACCGCAACCACGCTGGGCGGCGTGAAAGTGGGCAGCGGCCTGACGGTCGATGCGGACGGAAGGCTTTCTGCGGACAGCGCTTTGGCTGCCTACCCAGTGGGCAGCATCTACCAGAGCACCGACCCCACCAGCCCCGCCGCACTGTTCGGCGGCAGCTGGGAGGTGATCGCTTCCGAGCGGGTGCTGATGGGTGCATCCAGCACCCACGCGGCCGGCACCACAGTGAAAGCCGGTCTGCCCAACATCACGGGCACGTTATCTGATGTAATGGGCAGCTTTTATGCTTATCCATCTGGCAGCGGTGCGTTTTCTGTCAAAGGCATAGGCAGGTCACTCGAGAACGGGTCTAGCGGAAATTATGGCAATATATCTTTTGACGCGTCCAAGTCCAACGCCATCTACGGACGCAGCAGCACCGTGCAGCCCGCCGCCTACTATGTGCACATCTGGCACCGCGTGGCCTGAGAAAGGAGGTTTTGAACCATGAAGATCATCGACGAGACCGGCGCGGTCGTGGAAAATCCCGATCTGACGCTGGGCTACCTGACCGACGACACCGAAGAGATCACCCACCCCGCCGTAGAGGGCGTGGAGGAGCAGTGGCACTGGGAGACCGTGACCGAGTACCCCAACGGTGGCAAGGATGTGCAGAAGGTCGTTGACCGTCCCGGCGTTCAGGCGCAGGAGGAATGGGTGGAGAAAGTGCCCATCCAGAGGTACATCCGCTACACCGCCGAAGAGCTGGCTGCGCAGGAAGAAGCACGCAAAAAGGCCGAAGCCCGGGAGAAGCTGCCGGAGACAGTGGCGGCACTGCAGGAAGAAAACAAGATGCTCAGGCAATGCTTGCTTGAAATGAGCGAGATTGTTTATGCATAAAATCACACAAAAATTAGAAAGGATGGTACGTATGATGGCAATGTTGTGGGCACAGGAAATCATGTCTGCTGAGACTATGGAGGATGCAAAGGCGCTGTATGAGCGCTGCCCCCGCCTGCTGAAGGAGAAGGTCAAGGCGATTCTTATCAAGAGCGGCTTTGAGGAAATCACGCAGTAAGGAGGACGCTATGGCTGAAATCATGGACGTGTCCCGGCATCAGGGCACAATCAACTGGGAGAAGGTCAAGGCAAGCGGCAAGGTGGACGGCGTAATGATTCGCGCCATGGGCAACAGCGCAGCGGGCAGGCCCAGTGCCCCCTACACTGACCCGCAGTTTGCCCGCAATTACAGCGAGTGCAAGCGGCTGGGCATTCCCTGCGGCGTGTATGGCTACTTTAAAGCGGTCAACCGGGAGCAGGCCGACAAGGAGCTGGCCTACTTCAAGAAGCTGCTCACCGGCCGGAGCTTTGAGCTGCCTGTGGCGGTGGACATCGAGGACGAGGTGCAGAAGCCGCTGGGCAAGGCCGCGCTGACCGACCTGACAGCTCACATGCTGAGCACGGTGGAAAGCTGGGGCGTGTACGCCATGCTGTACACCGGCCTGTGGTTCGGCAGCACCTTCCTGTACATGGGCGGCGCGGCGCTGAAGCCCTACGACGTGTGGCTGGCTGCATACCGCACGAAGAAGCCTGCTCCCAGCTGGCCCTTTGGCATGTGGCAGTACACCAGCACGGCGCATATCCCGGGCGTTGTGGATGCTACCCCGGGCAAGACCACCAACGTGGACATGTCCCACGCATACAAGGACTATGCGGGCATCATCAGCAAGAAGGGCCTGACCCGTCTCCGGGAGGGTAAATGACCGAAAAAGAAGCTTTGCTGTGGGTGCTGGGCATCCTGGGCAGCCTGTGCGCTGCTGCCATCACCATCGACAAGGTGCTGGAAATTATCCACAAGTACATCAAAAAGGCAAAAGCCCCTGACGATGCGCAGAACAAGCGGCTTGACGAGATGGACAAGCGCTTGCAAACGCTAGAAACGGGCTATGCGCAACATTCTTTGGCGCTTGGGCGCGATTTGTCCCGCTTCGGGGAAATCGACGAAGTAAACCGCCTGACGCTTGAAGCCGTTCGTGCCCTGCTGGAAGCACAGCTGACCGGAAACAACGTGCCCGCTATGCAGGCCAGCAAGGAAAAAATCGATAATTACCTCATGGAAGGAGTAACAAAACATGGAAGCAATGCTTAACTTTATCCCCGCGCCCATCGCACTGGTACTGATGTTCATCGGCTTTGCCGCGCTGGCCGTTGGTGCCATCCGGCTTGGTTACAAGCAGTACGTCAAGGACTGGGCGCTGGAACTCGTGACCATCGCTGAGGACAGCATCATGGGCAGCGGTCAGGGTGCCAAGAAAAAGGCCCAGGTCTTTGCGGCCCTCCGCTCCGCTCTGCCGGACTGGCTGAAGCCCATCATCACCGATGAGGTGCTGGACAGCGTAATCGAAAAAGCCGTCAGCATGATGAAAAAGGCACTGGCAGAAAAGAAGCCTACCATCAACAAGGAGTAATTTATGATCGAGCAAAGCGTATCTCTCGCATCCAATGGCGTCGTCAAAGTGCCGGGCTATGAGCAGCTGGTGCGCTTTGGCTACACCAAGAACCGGGGCGTGTACCGCCTTGCCGTCACCGCTTCCGGCGAGTGGGCAGGGCTGGCTATCCGGGCTTTCTGGCACGTCCCGGATGGCAAAGACCCGGCATCCTCGCTGGTGGAGGACGGCTATGTGGCCGTGCCCGCCAGCGTGACCGCACAGCCCGGCAATGGCTGCATCACCTTTGAGGGCAGCGACGGCGCAAAGGTGATGACCAGCGCAGACCTGCGGTATCGTGTCAGCGCCAACTCCGGCACAGAGGACGGCACCGAGCCGGAGCCGGACACCCCTGCATGGCAGCAGCTGGTGGATGCCGTCCACGCCGATGCCACCGCCGCAGAGCAGGCCAAGACCGATGCACAGACCGCCGCGCAGCAAGCTGCCACCAGTGCGGGCAATGCAGACCAGAGCGCTCAGGAAGCCGCTGACAGCTTGCAGGAGCTGAAGAACGGTATCGCAAGCGGTGACTTCAAAGGCGAGAAAGGTGACAAGGGCGACACCGGCCCCATCGGCCCGGTCGGCCCGCAGGGTGAGACAGGCCCTCAAGGCCCCACGGGTGCTGCGGGTGCCACTGGCCCGCAGGGCGAGACTGGTCCTCGTGGTGAACAGGGGCCGCAAGGCATTCAGGGCGAGCGTGGCCCGCAGGGTGCACAGGGGCCACAGGGCGAAAAAGGTGATACCGGCCCGCAAGGCCCTAAAGGAGAGACCGGCCCTGCCGTAGCACTGGACACCACCCTCACCCACGAGGGCGAAGCCGCTGACGCAAAAGCCACAGGTGACGCAATCAGCGCAGTAAAGGTGCGGCAGAACATCCTCACAGGCAGTGAAACAGGCAACCCGCTCAGCGTTGACGACGCTTTCCCTGCGCCCATGTGCGGCCTGACCGTGTACGGTAAGAGCACGCAGGACGGCACACCCACGCCGGATGCACCTGTGCCTATCGTGAGCGCAGGTGACGGCGGGAGCGTGACGGTGAAGGTGACGGGGAAGAATCTGCTAAACCCGGCCCTGTTCCAAAATAATAAATATCAAAGTTTCAATGCCGAAGCCGGTTATTATGATATAGATAGTTCAAATGATTATTGGATAACTGGCATTCAACCGTGTTTACCGAGTACAACCTACCACTTTAATGTATACCCAGAAGGCGGTTGTTTTTATGATGAAAAAAAGAATGTAATCGGTATTGCCGGATTTGAGTTTACAGTTAAAACGCCAGCGAAATGCGCGTATTACTGTGTCAATTTTTCATCAGTGAGATTGCCCTACGGCTCGCCAGTCATTGCAACAGTGAGTGAACCTGCCACCTACTCCCCCTACCGTGAACAACTCCTCACCCTGCCCACCCCCACCGGCTTACCTGGCATCCCTGTCACCTCTGGCGGAAGCTACACTGACAGCACAGGCCAGCAGTGGGTGTGCGACGAGGTGGACTTGGAGAGAGGGGTACGGGTGCAGAGGGTGAACGCTGTAGACTTGTCAACCTGTAAGATCACAGGTACCACTGAGCTTGCGGTAACAAAACGACTTTCGATTATGTTGCCGATACGTGGTCGCGATTATAAAACAGAAGCCCTATGCAATAAATTGCAATTTCTTGTTTCGTTTAGCGACGATACACCGCACTTTTATGTGGACACAAGCAATGCGCAAGTTTTTATTCCAATTGGCGCTAAAAACCCGGAAGAAGGAGAATACATTGTACTCTACGCTCTCGCGACCCCCGTCGAAACCCCGCTCCCCCCTGCCGAACTCGCCGCCTACAAAGCGCTGACTACCTACGCGCCCAACACCGTGGTGCAAGCGAGCGACGGCGCGGGGTTGAAACTGGACTATCAAAGAGACGTGAACATCGCGATCAAAAATCTTGAGGACGCGATTGCGTCTATGACTACAACCTAAAGGAGGGGAAAAGCATATGGCAATCAAAAGCAAAGCCCGGCACGACCTGACCCTGCGCTCTATCAAGCGCGAGATCGCCGCCGGACGCGACGTGGCGTACTGGCTGGACAAGGCATATACCCATCTGGACAGCGGCCTGCTGACGGAGGACGACATCGCAGAGGTGGAAGCCCTTGCACAGGCGTACTACGACGCGCTGGACGCTGAGGACAAGGCGAACGCTGAGGAAATCACACTGTAAGGAGGATATCATGGCAAGCACTACATACGAACCGCTTAATCCGTGGAGATGCTCAAAAAGTATTATCCAGACAAATTCTGACCGCGCTGGAACAGACGTTTGTACAGGTTACCATATTTCTGTGCTTGGCAGTATGGTGCGCAACTCCGGACAGTTGCCGCAGCCCTTCTGGCTCGGTGCTGCCCGTGGCGGCGGCTCGTGTAGTCTTTCCGCCAGCGTTGCAAGGGCTTAATGCAGAACAGATAAAAGCTGTGATAAAACGTGCGCCGCTTGGGAGGTATGACCGGAAAATCGCCCGGTTGCGGTACGTTGACCAGCTATGCCAAGTTGACATTGCAGCGCGTGTGCCGTATTGTCGGACATCAATCGGCAATAGGCTGAAAATTATTGATAAAATGCTGAATGTGTGATATTATACTTTTAATTGGGCGCGTTTTCTTGTGAAGCGCGTTGAAGTGGCAGGCTTTCGGGTCTGCCGCTTTTCTTTTTGCACGAATTGTGGTATAATAATCTCAACAAATCCGCCCAGCCTCTCGAAGAAGCGCATTAGGGCGGATATTTGAAAGGCTGCGGCCTTTGTAGAGAGCGGCATTGCCTGTGGGCGGTTCCGCTCTTGATTTTAGACTTTGCCGTTTCGGCGGCATAAAACCCCCGGTGTTCCGTTTGGAGCATCGGGGGTTTCTTTATGCGGCAATATGCACAGCCAAAATCGCATCCGACAGCATTGCACGGGCATCAATACCGTACACGCCAGACACTGAGTCAAGAGACTCGGCTGTCCAGTCATTGTCCACCATGGCGTCGTCCATGGTGCCATAACAGCCGCCCCATCTACGACTGTCTGTGCTGTTGATAGACCAACCAATCCTGCTGCCAAAATCGCCGCAGGACATATCGTCCACAGTGACGGTGAGATACTCACCGTTTTCGAGGGCAACAAGGATGCCCCCGGACGGTTGAGCGTATCCACCGCCGTTATTCGCCGTATCGGGATTTGCGTATGGGTTAGTTTCGCAACCCCAAAAACTAATCATTCTTGCATCCATAATAATTCTCCTTTCTTTAAGGGCTTTCATCCCTTATTATACCACAGCCCACGGCTTTCATCCGATTAAGGCATAACTTCATTTTCACAACAGCTTATAATGCTCCGCCAGCAAAAAGCGGACATACGCCGGGCACGTACGCTTTTCACCGCACCAGTCCTGCACAGTGCGCCGCGGGACGCCTGCCTGTTTTGCAAAAGCGGTCTGCGACAGGCCAGTGCGGGCCACCAGCTCACGCATTGGAAGATGAGCTAAATCCCAGATGGTGGACAGCCGTTCTTTCTCGGCGTCCAGATCTACGCACCCGGCGGCATCATCCGGGATGCTGAGGGTGACACTGTTGAGGAAGACCTCGCGGGAAGCTGCCGGATCGGCGGCAGCATTAAAAAGTTCAGCAGTGGTATACATGGTTGACTTCCTTTCTTTCGCGTGGTAGCATAATAGTATGCCTCCGTGTGAGGTGTCTTTCACTAAAGTCCCCTAGTCGGTGCTCGCGCACCGTCTGGGGGACTTTTTGTTTACTGCATGCTTTCCAAGAAAGCTTCGTATTGCGGATAAATCTCCTCCATGATGATCTGGCGCTCGATCTGCTCGATCTCCGGGTCGCCATTGTACAGGGCATCCGCCTGCTGCTGCGTCAGCTGCATTTCCGCGGTCAGCATGTAATCGGATGCGCTGAGATCTTCAGTCTTGACATCCCCATCGTGCACGTTGATGTGGGCGTAGATGTCAAGCACGACGGTTTGCTCATCGTCCGGGATCTCTTCTTCGGACCATTCTTGATCGTACTTCTGCAGGGACTGGGTGCGGAGTTCATCAACCTCAAGCTCGGTACCGGTGGCCATAACCTTGGTTGCGAACTCGTCAGCAGTGAGTTTTTTCATAATTGTTACCTCCATTGTGTGGTGTCTTTCACTGTCTTTATTATACACGCATTGCGTGTAATCGTCAAGACTTTTTTGAAAATTTTATACGCATTGCGTGCAAATGCTTGAGCGCCCATACAGCCCTGTGCTG
>OHTF01000318.1_pt1 | contig 21290 bp, 20 predicted proteins | sample 1578811 | NCBI WGS metagenome assembly OHTF01 (sample SAMEA3879571, study PRJEB24766) | human gut metagenome | biome: human-associated habitat; feature: feces | place: USA | collected 1985/1987
TTTTTAGATATTATTAGATTATCATTATAATCATAAATAGGAACACCAAAAGTACTTGTTAATGAATTATCATCTTTATCTATTAAATAATATCCCTTTAATTTTTCAACAATAATTTTATCACTTTTAATAACTTCTCCATCAGTTTTATTAGCAAGTGCCATATAATCATAACTAGGTTTTATTTTAAAATTACCTGCATTTAAATCAAATAATCCATATAAATTTTCTTCATTTTTAACTATTAAATAGTTTCCCTCGATATCAGAATTATAATTTTTTAACATATTTAAAGTTAATAACTTAATTTTAGTACTTAAACTATACAAATATATTTTTTCATTATCCTTAATAAAAACATTATCAGTATTAAATACACCAATATCATTTTTATCTCCTTCTTTATAAAAATCATTTATTTCATCATCAATTTCAGTTTGAGCATCATCACAATCTGAAGATGTACATTCATATGTTCCTAATAATTTACCTTCACTATCATAGTAAAATAATTTATTATTATATTTATGTTCTTTACTAGGATTTTCTAAAGAAGTACCCTTAGATAGACTTTTATAAGAACCAATTACTGTAAGAGGTAAAAATATTATCAGAAGAATAATAGGACACTAAAAAAACTATTGACCAGTAGAGACTATCATAATATACAATAATGGGAAAATATAAAAAGAGGTAATTTATAATGATAAAACAAACGGCAAGTAGAGATAATTTAGGAAAACTTGCACCAAAATTTGCAAAATTAAATGATGATGTATTATTTGGTGAAGTATAGCCAAGAGAAGACAAACTATCATTGAGAGATAAAAAACAGTAATAATTAAAAGAGCAAAAAATATAAAAAACTAAAATAAATGGATTAAAGGAAAGCGTATGAAAACAAAGATTATAAAATTAAATAATAAAGTGGATACAAAAAAATTTGAGAGAAAGATTTGGATTTATAAAAGCATAATATATAAAAGAACAAAATTTATATTAGAAGACAATGTAAAAAATATAAACTATAGTAGTGTAATAGAAGCGCTAAATATAAAAAACAGAATTAAAAGGATTAACTATATATATGACAAAGCGTGCTCGGAGATTGACGAATATAACAAAATCAAGCATATAGACTGTGAATTTAAAAATGGTAAGTGCATGAATCAACACAATACAAAAAGAATTAATGGTTGCTGTAGATTGTGCAGGCTTCAAAGTTCACATGGGTGTACATCTCAAAATATAACTTGTAAATTATTTTTTTGCGATCAATTGGAGAAAAAATATAAAACAATTAAGTTTAATGACATAAAAATACTAAAATGTCTATCACTAACTAATAGAATAATTGTAAAAGACAACTACTTCGAAACAAGAGAAAATTTTTTAAGAACGCTGTATTTAAATAGTATAATTGTTTTTTCAATAAAGGTTGTTATTAATATTATAAAAAACGGAGTATATCTACATAAAATACGTAAAAATATAACAAAAGAAAATGGAGGTTAATATGAAAAATATAAAAATTGATTTAAAAAATACAAATGTAACTGACAAGGAAATTGTAAAATATGCAGAAGAAGTAAAAAGAATACATGAAGATCTACATAAAAGAGCTGGAAATAAAAAGGACTTTGTTGGATGGTTAGAACTTCCAAATAATTATGATAAAAAAGAATTTGATAAAATAAAAAAAGCAGCGGAAAAAATAAAAAAAGATTCAGAGATATTGATTGTAATAGGAATAGGTGGTTCTTATTTGGGGGCAAGAGCGGTTATAGAGGCGTTAAACAGCACTTTTTATAATTTACAATCAGATAGAAAAACACCATTAATATTATATGTTGGAAACAATTTAAGTACAAATTATATAAATGATTTAATAGAGATTATAGGAAATAAAGATTTTTCTATAAATGTAATATCAAAATCTGGAACAACAACAGAACCTGCTATCGCATTTAGAATTTTTAGGGAAATGATAGAAAATAAATATGGAATAAAGGAAGCAAGAAAAAGAATATATGTTACTACAGATAGCAAAAAAGGTGCTCTTAAAACATTAGCAAAAGAAGAAAAATATACTACATTTGTAATACCAGATAATATAGGTGGAAGATATTCAGTCCTTACAGCGGTAGGGCTACTGCCAATAGCTACAGCGGGAATAGACATAGATAAGCTTATTAAAGGAGCTCAAAATGCGCAGGAGCAGTATTCAGACAAAAATGTTAAATATAATGAGTGTTACAAATATGCAGTAGTTAGAAATATATTATATAAAAATAAAAAAGACATAGAAATACTTGTTACATATGAACCAAAGTTACACTATTTAATAGAATGGTGGAAGCAATTATTTGGGGAAAGCGAAGGAAAAAACAAAAAAGGAATATACCCTTCAGGAGTAGAGTTTACTACTGATTTACATTCATTAGGACAATATATACAAGATGGAAGAAGAAACTTATTTGAAACAGTAATAAACATAGAAAAAAGTAACTCAGAAATAAAGATAAATATGGATGAAGATAATTTAGATGGATTGAATTATCTGTCTGGAAAAACATTGGATTTTGTTAATAAAAAGGCTATGGAGGGTACTATAGCAGCACATGTGGAGGGAGATGTACCAAATATATTAATAAATATGGAAGAACTAAATGAAGAAACCATAGGTTACTTAATATATTTCTTTGAATTAGCATGTGCTATGTCAGGAAATTTATTAGGTGTAGATCCATTCAATCAACCAGGAGTAGAAAAATATAAAACTAATATGTTTAAATTACTAAAAAAGCCGGGATATGAAGAAAATTAGGAAAACACTTGCATTTGTTAAAAATATAAAGTATAATAATTATATATTTAATATTAAAAACATAAATGAGACAAAGTAAAATAAAGGTTATTTAAAGAGAGGATTAGTTGAAAGCTGAAAGCTAATCTAAAAAAACATATTTGAAAAACTACCTCATTGTTCCTAGCAAAAACTAGGCGTGTGCTTGCGTTAAAAGTTAATTAAGTAAAAAACAAGGATGGAACCGTGTTAATAAAAGCACTCCTGGGCGTAGTTAAATGCCTAGGAGTTTTTTGATATGCTAATTTATAGGCATAAAAAAGGAGGAAAAATTAAATGATAAAAATTGAATTGAAAGATGGAGCTATTATTGAAGTAGAAAAAGGTAGTTCAATAATAGATGTGGCAAAAAAAATTAGTGAAGGCTTAGCAAGAGTAACATTAGCAGGATTAGTAAATGGAGAAGTACAGGATTTAAGACATAAATTGACTGAAGATTGCAAACTTGAAATATTAACATTTGATAGTCTAGAGGGAAAAAAAGCATATTGGCATACAACATCCCACATAATGGCACAAGCAATAAAAAGACTATATCCAGAAATAAAACTTGCAATAGGACCATCAATAGATAATGGATTTTATTATGACTTCGATACAGAAAAACCATTTTCAGAAGAAGATTTAATCAAAATTGAAGATGAAATGAAAAAAATAATAAAAGAAGATTTACCACTAGAAAGATTTGAACTCCCAAGAAAAGAAGCAATAAAATTTATGGAGGAAAAAGGAGAGCCATATAAGGTAGAACTAATCAACGATTTGCCAGAAGATGCAATAATATCATTCTACAAACAAGGCGAATTTACAGATCTTTGCGCAGGTCCTCATGTTGCGAAAACAGGTAATATTAAAGCTGTAAAACTGTTAACATCTTCAGGAGCTTATTGGAGAGGAAACGAAAAAAATAAAATGCTACAAAGGATTTATGGTATTTCATATCCAAAAGCTAGCCAATTAGAAGAATACTTAAATATGTTAGAAGAAGCAAAAAAGAGAGATCATAAAAAATTGGGTAAAGAGTTAGAATTATTTATGATTACAGGAGAAGGACCAGGATTTCCATTCTTTTTACCAAAAGGAATGGTGCTTAGAAATGTATTAGAAGATTATTGGAGAAAAATTCATACTTTAAATGGATATCAAGAAGTTAAAACACCGGTAATGTTAAATGAAGAATTATGGCATCGTTCAGGACACTGGGATCATTATAAGGACAATATGTATACAACAAAAATAGATGAGCAAGACTTTGCTTTAAAACCAATGAACTGCCCAGGAGGTATGTTAGTATATAAAAGCAAAATGCATTCATACAAGGACTTACCTATAAGGATGGGAGAATTGGGACTTGTACATAGACATGAAAAATCTGGCCAATTAAACGGGCTATTTAGGGTAAGATGTTTTACTCAAGACGATGCTCATATATTCTGTTTACCAGAACAAATTGAATCAGAAATAATTGACTTAATGCACTTAATAAACCAAGTATATAGCTTGTTTGGATTTACATATACAGTAGAGCTATCTACAAGACCAGAAGACTCTATGGGAAGCGATGAAGATTGGACAACAGCAGAAAATGCTTTGAGAAAGGCATTAGAGCATGAGAACATGGAATATGTTGTAAATGAAGGCGATGGAGCATTTTACGGACCAAAAATTGATTTTCATATAAAAGATAGCTTGGGCAGAGATTGGCAATGTGGAACTATACAGTTAGATTTTCAGATGCCGGAAAGATTTGACTTGAATTATATAGGACAAGATGGAGAGAAGCATAGACCTGTTATGTTACATAGAGTTGTATTTGGTAGTATAGAAAGATTTATAGGAGTCTTAATAGAACATTATGCAGGTGCATTCCCAACATGGCTTGCACCAGTACAAGTAAAAATACTTACTATTTCTGATAAACAAAAAGAATATGCAGATGAATTGGTAAAACAATTTATGAAGGAGGGAATAAGAGCTGAATTAGATGACAGAGAAGAAAAGATAGGCTACAAAATAAGAGAAGCACAACTTCAAAAAATCCCATATATGCTAATAATTGGAGAAAAAGAGGTAGAAGCAAATGCAGTAGGAGTACGTGCAAGAAAAGAAGGCGATATAGGGCAAATGCCTGTAAAAGAATTTATTTCTAAGATTAAAGAGGAAATAGAAGAAAAGAAATAAGTTAAATGCAATTCTATAAAATAAATATGATTATTAAATTTAATGTAAGATTAAGTGGAGGTAAAAATGCCAGAGATTACTAATGACGAAAAGGAAATAATAGAACAGAAACTAGAATATATTGGTTTAGATTTAGAAAATGTACCAGAGTTTTTAAAAAGTTTTAAACCACTTAATTATAGACCGCTAGAGTCATATGATGATACATATAAAATTTATAAATATATAAACATTTGTGATATTCAAATTTTAATAACTCCAACAGACAGGCTAACATCACTACAAGAAAAATATAAATTAGCAAGCCCAATTTTAGAGTACTTAGATTCTGAAAATGAGGAAGACATAGAAAAGTTTGCTAAATTTTTAGAAATGGTAAAAAATTTGAAAATAGATGATATAGAAGAGATAGAAACAGAGCAAGAATTATTAAAAGATAAAATACCATTTAAAGTTAAATATAAAAATAATTTTATATGGCAGATATATTATTCGGATTATTGCAATAAATACTTTATGCTAGTGCCAACGAGGGAAGCTAACAATCCAGAACTATTTTATATATTAAAACAACAAATTCAATGTAATAAAGAAAAAGGTCAAAGAAAAATTTTTGTCCCAATTAGTAATATGGAGTACTCCGAAAGATATCTAAAAAAAACAGAGATAAACGATATAGAAAATTATTTGTGGTATTTTACTAAACAATGGCCAAATATATATGAAGTATATGATAACGATGAAAATTTAGAAGTACAAATTTTAGGGCAAGTAGATGTCTATGAAAAAGTTTTAAGCACATATAAAATTAAAATAAGAAATAAAGAAGAAGCAACTGAATTTTTAAAATTATTAAAAGCATTATTTATCTTATCAACTGGAGCAGAAGAACAATATAAAATTGATTTAAAAATAAATGAACAAGCAGGTCTCTATTTTTTATATAACAATGAGAAAATAGAATATTCATATTTACCTATTTTTATAAATACAGAAGTAAATAAAAAGATAAAAGAAATAGAAAAAGTTAAAAATGAAATAACAACAAAAAAAGAAAGGCTACAAAGACTTAAAAAGGTAAATGATGGTGCAACGGCTGAGTATTTAGAAAGACAAAAGCAAATATCTACCTTCCTAGAATGTAAAAAAACTTTTCTTGGAAAAATTAAATACTATTTTAAGAATAAGAGTATAAAAAAACAAATAATAAATGATGTGAAAACAAAAGTGGAAAGGGAAAATATAGAGCCGGAAACAATATATGAAAAAAAAGAACAGTATACTTTGGAGGATCTAATTGGACTTTGTACAAGATTAAATAGTAAAAATGAAATAAACAAAAACATGAAGTTAGATATAAATGCTATGGAACTAAAAATTACTAACTTAACAAAAAAAATAGAAAATGCAGAATTATATATAAATGAGATAGAAAAGCATAAAAAGAGTATTTTTGAATTTTGGAAATTTACTAATAAAGACGAAATATCAACTTTGACACAAGGAGAACAAGAAGAGTTACCAAAAACAAAAATTGAAAAATGTTTTGATTATATCGAAGACATGGAAGAATTAGGGAAAAAAGCAGATGAACTCCAAAGGAGGAAACTATCTAAAAATGAAACAGATGCTATATTTGCTATAAAACAAGCTATAAATTCTGTTAAGGCATTTGAGAACGAGTATGAAGATATAAAAGAGTTTAAAAAACTAAAACAAGAATATGAAGACAACATGGAATACATAAATATGAAAGACTTTAATATATTTGGAAGCATGAATAAAGACAAAACACAAATCAGTGCAATAAATAATCAAAAGCATAGAGAAATACCAAAAGATAAATATAAAGTGTTAAACATAAATGCAAACACAGAAATAGATATGTTTAAAGAAAATTTAAAGAATTATACAAAACTAGTAGAAGAGGCATTTAGTAAGATAACTTTACAAAACAATATAGCTGTGTATAAACTTTTGCAAGCAAACATGAACGGTTTGGAGATATTTAATATAAGCCCCATAAAAGAACTTGAAAACATAAAAGAGGACTCAACTACATTGCACAAATTTAATCTTCAAGAAGGAGTACCAATATTATTTTACTCGAACATTATATTTTATGAAAATTTTAATAAAACACTACCAATTGGGATGGACTTATCTACAGAGGTATTATTAGATTTAAATCAACTTGAAATGGAAAAAATTAATGAAAATGAATTTAATTATAATGTTAAAAGAAATGAGTTCGATTATGAAATAAGAAAAATAAAAGTAATAGAATATAATGTAAAGAAAAAAAGAATATAGTGAGCAAATAAAAAATATTTGCTCATTTTTATTGACAAATTAAATTTAAAATAGTATTATTGTATTACGCAAGTAACACAATACAGAAAGGAGGTAATTATGAATTACATATTTGACAATGAAAGACCAATTTATATTCAGTTAGTTGAGATAATAAGAATAGAAATAGTTTCTGGTAAATTCAAAAAAGGACAAAGAATGCCTTCTGTAAGAGAGCTAGCACTTATAATGAAGGTTAATCCAAACACAATGCAAAAAGCGTTGGCTGAACTTGAGAATGAACAGTTAATTTATACAGAAAGAACAAATGGAAAATATGTAACAGAAGATGAAGAATTGATTGAAAAAATAAAAAGAAAATTGGCAAAAGAAATAATTGATAATTATCTTAATAATATGAAAAAAATCGGCATAGATTATGACTCAGCTGTAAAATACTTGCAAGAAGGAGGAAAAGATGGAATTAGTTAAATGTAATAATTTGTGCAAAAAATTTGATGACAAGCAAGTTTTAAACAATATAAATTTAAGTATTCCAAAAGGAAAAATTATAGGTTTACTTGGGAAAAATGGAATGGGGAAAACAACTTTAATAAAATTGATTAATGATTTATTAACTCCTACAAGTGGCGAGGTGCTTATAAATGGTGAAAAACCAGGTGTAAACTCTAAGAAAATTATTTCATATTTACCAGAGAGAACATATCTTGATAAAAATATGAATGTTTCACAAATAATAACTTTTTTTAATGAATTTTACGATAATTTTAATGAAGAAAAAGCGATTAAGCTATTAAAAGATTTAGATTTAGATATAAATTTAAAAATAAATAAAATGTCAAAAGGAATGCAAGAGAAATTACAACTAATATTAGTTATGAGCAGAGAGGCAGAATTATATATATTAGATGAGCCATTAGGTGGAGTTCCTCGATAAAATAAATCATCTAATAGAATTAATTGTAATTTCAAGCATATTCTCTTATTAATACAAATAAAAACAAGCTTCATCTCTTGATAACATCTCAACCACTTTATCTAAACTTTTACCTTTAGAGTATTTAGAATTAGGAACTAAATCATTACTAACTATACAAGCTCCATCAGGAACTCCAAAATATTTTCTATAATTGTATATGATATCTACACTGTAATTGTCTTTATTAAAAAAGTCGTGAGTATTATCAACTATTACATATTTATATTTATCAATAATTTTTTGAATATTATCTTTAAATAATCCATAATAATTTACAAAGTAAATATTAGGTTGTGTCATTTAGTTTGTTTTCATCTATATCTAATGGCATAAAATTATTATCAATATGGTAAAATTCTATTTTTACATTTTCAGATATAGCAACTTCACTTAATGATTCACATAAGAAGTATGGAAGAAATAATGTTGTTATATTTCTTTCATTAATAATATATTTTAGACAATTTCTACCAGAACTTAGTAGTAAATTTGTATCGTGATAAATATTACCAATTATTTTTTCAAATTTAAAATGACAACCTATTTCTTCCATTTTATTAATCTTCCTTGTTTTTCAAGTAATCAGCTAATTCTGTATAAGCATCGGTATTCCAAACGTGGCATCTTTCTTCATCTGGGTAATTTCCCATTGTTTTATCATAACCGTCTGGTATGAAAATGAAATCCCAACTCCAACCATACGTACCAGATTTTTCTTTTGCTATTTTTCCTTTGGTAATAGACTTAAATACAATAGGATCTTTTCCGTATTCACAATATGCAAATGCTTCCATAAAACAAGCATTTCTATTATCAACTCCCTCAAGAAGTTTTAATAGTCCGTCTTCGCCAAGTCTTTCATCTACATAATGTGTATATGGTCCTGGGAAGCCACCTAATGCTTCTACATATAATCCTGTATCGTTTTTTAATACCGCACATTTTAATTTGTCACTTGCTTCTTTAGCAGAGTGCATTGCAACTTCTTCAACAGTATCAGCTTGAATCTCTGTTGTTTCCATTTTTACATTGTCAACTTCAATTCCTAATGGTTCCAATATGTTTTTAGCACTCATTATTTTAGACCAATTTCCAGTCACATAAGTTATTTTTTTCATAAATATATATCATCTCCTTCTTTAATTATATCATATAACATGTAGTTCTTTTTCCGTTTTTGTTTACATCTTTAATGATAGCGTATTGCACTGTATTAGTGGTTTTTATGGTTCTAATTCTCATTTGTTCTTCTCCTAAATTTTATTATGCAATTATTATACCACTGTACGGGGGGTACGCAAGACATTTTTCGGAAATTTGACAAAAAAATTAAGCATTCATAATGCTTACAAAGTTTTCACATATCTAAAAGTGTTTAAAATCCGTAAAGAAAAGAAAATGAAACTAGTTGACAAATTAAAAAAAATACATTAAAATATATTATGAATAAATGATTGCGTTGAAAATGAAAGAATCTATGTAATTGCTATTAGAGAATAAGGGTCACCGGCTGAAAGCCCTTTTGGTTAAAGTAGATATCGAAACACATTGGAGCAATATGAAATAAAGTGGAAAGTTTAAATTAAAAATTAAGGTTACAACTTTCAAGTTAGGGTGGTACCGCGGATTATATATTCGTCCCTGCAGTTTAGCAGGGACGATTTTTTATGTAAAAATTGTTTCTGCAAGAGAAAGGAGCAATTTTATGAAAGAATTTAGAACAGTACGTTGCGATGAAATAACATTAGAAGACGTAGGAAAAGAAGTAAGGATAGCAGGATTTGTAGAAACTATCCGAGATTTAGGAGGAGTAGTATTTTTAGATATTAGAGATATGTATGGTATAACTCAAGCAGTTACATCAGCAGATTCTCAAGATGTAGATTTAGCATCACACATTCCTATTGAATCAACAGTTACAATTTTAGGAAAAGTAAGAAAAAGATCAGAAGATACTATAAACACTAAATTGAAAACAGGTTTGGTAGAAGTATTTATTGAAGACATAGAGATTTTAGGAAAAAGAACAAGAAACTTACCTTTTGAAGTAAATAAAGACCAAGAAGTAAGAGAAGATTTGAGATTAAAATATAGATATTTAGATATAAGAGGAGAAAAGTTAAAAAATAATTTAATTTTAAGAGCAAAAGTCATACAATATTTAAGAAATCAAATGATAGAAAAAGGTTTCTTAGAAGTTCAAACACCTATACTTACTTCATCATCTCCTGAAGGAGCAAGAGACTATTTAGTTCCAAGTAGAATACATAAAGGAAAATTTTATGCACTTCCACAAGCACCACAACAATTTAAACAATTATTAATGGTATCTGGAATTGATAAATATTTTCAAATTGCACCATGCTTTAGAGATGAAGATGCAAGAGCAGATAGAGCACCAGGAGAGTTTTATCAATTAGATATGGAAATGTCTTTTGCGACACAAGAAGATGTATTTGAAATTATAGAAGAAGTAATATATAATACCTTCAAAGAATTTTCTGAAAAGAAAATATCAGACTATCCATTTGAAAGAATAAAATACAGAGAAGCAATGATTAAATATGGAACAGATAAACCGGATTTAAGAAATCCATTAGTAATAATTGACTTATCAGAATTCTTTAATAAATGTACGTTTAAACCATTTATAGGAAGAACAGTAAGAGCTATAAAAGTGAATGGACACATGTCTAAAGGATTTCATGAAAAGATGCTTTCATATGCAATGAGTATAGGAATGGGAGGACTTGGATATTTAGAAGTACAAGATGATTATAGTTTTAAAGGTCCTATTGATAAATTTATTCCTATAGAGTATAAAAAAGAGTTATTAGAGTTAGGAAACTTAGAAAAGGGAGATACAATCTTCTTTATAGCTGATAACGAAAAAAGAGCTACAGAACTTGCAGGTCAAATAAGAACAGAATTAGCTAAAAGACTTGACTTAATAGAAAAAGATGTATTTAAATTTTGCTGGATAGTAGATTTTCCAATGTTCGAACTAGATGAACAAGGAAAACTTAGTTTCAGTCATAATCCTTTTTCAATGCCACAAGGTGGATTAAAAGATTTAAATGAAGAAAATCCATTAGATATACTTGCATATCAATATGATTTAGTATGTAATGGAATAGAGCTTTCATCAGGAGCGGTAAGAAATCATGATATAGAAATTATGATTAAAGCTTTTGAAATGGCAGGTTATACGGAAGAGGAAGTTAAGACAAAATTTGGAGCATTATATACTGCATTCCAATATGGGGCACCACCACATGCAGGTATAGCACCTGGAGTTGATAGAATGATTATGCTACTTACTGAAGCGGAAAATATAAGAGAAGTTATAGCTTTTCCATTGAGCAGTAAAGCAGAAGATTTAATGATGGGAGCACCTGGAAAGGTATCAAACAAACAATTAAGAGAAGTGCATATAAAAATTGATGAAAAATAATTTATAAGGAGTGATTGTATGAAGGTTAGTAAAGAAGAAATCAAGCATATTGCAGATTTAGCAAGATTAGAAATTGATGAGAGTGAAATTGATAATTATATACTTAATTTACAAGATATTTTAAATTTTGCTAATATTGTAAATAACGCACCTGTAGAAAATTTAGATGTTACAATCGGAGCAAATGAAGCTAAAAATGTATTTAGAAAAGATGAAGTAGAAGTATTTGAAGATAATGAAGCTTTACTTGCAAATGCTAAAGAAAAAGAAAGAAATATGTTCAAAATTCCAAAGGTTATAAATTAAAAAAGCTTACGAATAGGAGTAAAAAGGAGGCTAATTAATGAATATTATAGATTTAAGTGTACACGAATTAAGAGAAAAAATAAAAAATAAAGAAGTGACTGCTCAAGAAATAACAAAAGCATATATATATAGAATAAATGATAAAGAAAAAGATGTGGAAGCATTTGTTACACTTCTTGAAGAAGAATCTATAAGCAAAGCTAAAACTATTGATGAAAAAAGAGCAAATGGTGAGATTTTAAACAATTTAGCTGGTATTCCAATAGGTATCAAAGATAATATTTGTACAAAAGAAATAAAAACTACATGTAGTTCCAAAATGTTAGAAGATTTTGTTTCACCATATGATGCAACAGTAATGAATAAATTAAATGATGAAAAATTAATCACTTTAGGAAAACTTAATATGGATGAATTTGCCATGGGAGGTTCTACAGAAACATCATATTTTAAGAAAACAAAAAATCCATGGGATTTAACTAAAGTACCAGGAGGTTCATCAGGAGGAAGTGCAGCAGCAGTTGCAAGTAAAATGGTACCTTGGGCTTTAGGATCAGATACAGGAGGAAGTATTAGACAACCAGCATCTTTTTGTGGAGTGGTTGGATTAAAGCCAACATATGGACTTGTTTCAAGATATGGATTAGTTGCTTTTGCTTCTTCACTTGATCAAATAGGACCAATAACAAAAGACGTAAGAGATAGTGCAATTCTTTTAAATCTTATAGCAGGACATGATAGAAAAGATACTACATCAGTTGATGAACCTAGGAAGGATTATGAAAAAGCATTAACAGGAAATGTTAAAGGGTTAAAAATAGGTGTTCCAAGAGAATTTTTTGGAGAAGGAATAAATAGTGAAGTTAAGGAAAAATTAGAAGAAGCAATAGAAACATATAAAAAGTTGGGTGCTGAAATAGAAGAATTTTCTTTAGATATTGCAAAATATGCTTTAGCAACTTATTATATAATTGCTTGTGCAGAAGCTAGTTCTAATTTAGGAAGATTTGATGGAATTAGATATACTTATAGAGCAAATGATTTTAAGGATTTAAAAGATTTGTATAAGAAAACAAGAAGTGAAGCATTTGGAGCAGAGGTAAAAAGAAGAATTATACTTGGAACATATGTGTTATCTTCAGGATATTATGATGCATATTACAAAAAAGCTCAACAAGTTCGTACATTAGTAAAAAATGAATTTGATAAAGGTTTTGAAAAATATGATGTTATACTTACTCCAACATCACCAACAGTAGCTTTTGGAATTGGAGAAAAATCTGATAATCCATTAGAAATGTATTTAGCAGATATTTGTACTGTTTCTGTAAATATTGCAGGATTACCAGGAATTTCAATTCCTTGTGGAGTAGATAGCAATGGATTACCAATTGGCATGCAGTTAATTGGAAATAAATTCCAAGAAGAAACTATATTAAATGCAGCTTATAGTTTTGAACAAGAATATAAATTTAGAGAGAAATATGAACCAGAATTTAAAAAAGGAGGTGCAATTTAAATGTCAAGAGAAGATTATGAAGCAGTAATAGGATTAGAAGTGCATGCAGAGCTTTCAACAAAAACCAAAATCTTTTGTTCATGCCCAACTACATTTGGAGCAGCACCTAATACTCATGTATGCCCAATATGTATGGCAATGCCTGGAACACTTCCAGTTTTAAATGAAAAAGTTGTAGAATATGCTGTAAAAGCAGGATTAGCTACTAATTGTGAAATATCAAAAGATAGTAAAAATGATAGAAAAAATTATTATTATCCTGATTTACCAAAATCATATCAAATTTCACAATATGATAAACCTTTATGCAATCATGGATACATAGAGATTGATGATGAAAATGGAAATAAAAAGAAAGTTAGAATTTTAAGAATCCATATTGAAGAAGATGCTGGAAAATTAAATCACGATGAATTTGGTGGAGGTAGTTTAGTAGATTTAAACAGAGCTGGAGTACCACTTATTGAAATAGTTTCTGAGCCAGATATGTCTAGTGCAGAAGATGTTGATAAATATTTGAAAAAATTAAAATCAATACTTGAATATATAGAAGTATCAGATTGCAAAATGCAAGAAGGATCTTTTAGAGCAGATGTTAATGTTTCTGTAAAAAAGAAATCAGATAGTAAATTAGGAACTCGTACTGAAATGAAAAATATGAACTCATTTAGAAGTATTACAAGAGGTATTGAATATGAAATAGATAGACAGATTGATTTATTAGAAGATGGTGGAGAAGTAACACAAGAAACTTTAAGATGGGATGATGTGTCAGGCAGAACATTTTCTATGAGAGATAAAGAAGATGCACAAGATTATAGATATTTCCCAGAGCCTGATTTAGTTGCAATAAAATTATCAGATGAGTATATAAAAAATGTTAAAAATAATTTGCCTGAACTTCCGGAAACAAGATATGATAGATATATAAAAGAATATAATATGTCTGAAAAAGATGCAAGAATAATAGTTGCTTCTAAATATTTATCAGATTTATTCGAAAAAGCATCTAAGATTTGTAATAATCATAAAGCTGTTAGCAATTGGATTATTTCAGATATATCAAGAATATTAAATGAAAAGGAAATAGAACCAAATGAAATTCCTTTTACAGCAGAAGAACTTGCCAAATTAGTAATTCTTATAGATAAAGGAACAATAAGTTCTAGCATTGGTAAAAAAGTAATGCAAGAGTTATTTGAAAATCCTAGAGATCCAGAAGATATTATAAAGGAAAAAGGTTGGATACAAATTTCCGATGAGGGAGCTATAAAAGAAGTAGTTATGCAGGTATTAGAAGCAAATCCACAATCAATAGCTGATTATAAAGCAGGAAAAGATAGAGCATTAGGATTCTTAGTTGGCCAAGCAATGAAGCAAACTAAAGGTAAAGCAAATCCTCAGTTATTAAATAAAATGTTTTTAGAAGAACTTAAAAAATAAACTAAAAAATAGATAGATTATATACATTAAGTATATGTTCTATCTATTTTTGCATATTTATATATTTTTGTAGTGTTACAATTGATGTGAAACAAAATAAATAAAAATTAAATAAGTGATTTAAATCATATATAATTGAGTTGCAAAACAAAAATTATATAAAGGAGATTTAAATCACTTATGAATAATAGTATAACAGAAAAAAATAAAAAAAGATACCTTCCACATGAAATTAATACAAGAAAATATGCAGTAGAGATGTATAGAAATTGTGGAGATATAGATTATGTATGCAGAAAATACCATATTTTAAGGACTTCATTATGGAGATGGAATAAAAAATATGATGGAACAAAAGAAAGCGTAATGGATAAATCTCATAGACCAAATAGTAAGCATCCAAATTCACATGCAAATCAAGAAATACGTTGGATAAGAAATTATGTAAGAAGAAATTCTAGAATAACATTATGCGAACTATGGGCTAAATTAAAACGAGAAAAAGGGCAAATGGATGTTAAAAAGAATTAGGAATAAAACATCATAAAATCCAACCCAGGACACTACAACATAATGGAAAAGTAGAAAGAAGTCATAGAAATGATAATGAAAGTTTTATAGTTATTTAAAATTTTATAGCTTGAAAGATTTAAGACATTCTTGTGCTAGTTTATTACTTGCAAAAGGAATTCCTATGAAAGCAATTCAGGAGTGGCTTGGACATTCTAACTTTTCAACTACTGCAAATATATATGCACATTTAGATAGCAAGTCAAAAGATTTATCTGTTCAAGCATTATCAAATGCTATAAGCATAAAAAAAATGAAGAAGTGCAGTCTTCAAATTCTTAAGAATCAATTAGCCTTATCAAACTAATTTGTGGTACCAACGAAGTAGTTATCTACAACTTTTTTTGCTCTCTTGACGATTGATACAAATATCAATCAATTTATATATATATTAGCAAACAATTTAATAAAAATCAAGTAATTTTGTAAAAAACATTCACGAAATTTTGTTCTTTTTGTATTGATTTATTGTAATTTGTATGTTATACTAGCTAACATAGGAAATGAACATTGTAGTAGATATGTGTTGCCACTGCACTAAGGTAGCTTTGCTATCAGAAAGTGAGGTGGTGTTTATGAGTTTTATACTATTTTTAATAATAACCATTATGGTTTCTGCAACTATAAACGTAGCCTTATTGACGATTATATACATACAATATGTAAATTCAATAATAAATAAGGAATAAAATAACAACACATTCTGCTCTCTACCAAATTGCGAATGTGTTGTTATAACTATATGTAGTGGTAACCGCATTCTCTGCGGTTATTCATTTCCTATATTTATTATACACAGATAATTAAGAAAAGTCAAATAAAATTTAAATAATAAAATTCATAAATAATTATTACAAAAATCTTGTGATACTTGCTTGTGAATTCTAATTATTTTTTGCTAATTTTTCTCTAATTAACATAATTCTGTTTTTTGATTTTTCAATACTTTTTTCCAACTCATTGATTTGTTCTTTATATAAAAGTTCTAACTTTGCTTTTTGACTAGCAGATAAATTCTTTGTCAATTCAAAGATATTCTTCTTATTAATACCTATTTTTTCTAATTCTTCCTGAATGGCTAATAATTTTTGCTTATCTGGATCTTCTTCAAATTTTATGTTTTTTAAAAATGAATTATTTCCTTTATTTGTGATTGTTTCCTCTTTATTTATAGAAAAGTAATTAGAATTATTTTTTCCAAATATTTTTCTTACAAAATTTATTAATTTTAATAAAATTCCTTTGTTTCCTATAACTTGTATACTCGTCTCATTTGATTTTACCATAACATCCTCCTTAATTATCATCTAAAGATTGTTGGATTTGTGGTAATTGTTTATCATATTCATGTTCTAATTCTTTAGCTTTTTTAACTTGTTCCCTCGTTTGCACTCTTTTAGTAGCACTCTCTAATATACTTGCTAAAAATTTATCTCTATCTTCTACAGTTTTATATGCCTCTGGTATAACTTGCTCAATTTTTTCCATAGTTTCTAATTTTCTTTTTCTACTATCAACAATATTTCCACTTTTGTCTTTTACTTCTTCTTTTTGAGCTCTAGCATCAGCTTTGCATAGTTCTAATAGTAATTGGTAATCTTCTAAACTTGGTATGTATTGTGCATCATACTTTCCAGAAAATACTTTTGATTGAACATCTTCCATATTAACTGAAATATTTATTGGATTTCCTCTGAAATCTTTAAAAACTGGTTCAACTCCATTATTATTTAAAGTAGAGCATATATATCTAATTTTTAGTTTGTTTTCATTATTGATGGCATTGTTTTTCTTATTTGTTTCTTCACTCTCAGTATGAGTAGGAAGATAGCTTTCAAATCCTAATTTATCAAAATTATATTTGTTTTGAGTAATTATTTCAGATACTGTACTTGGATTTATTTCTCTAAAGAAAGCATGTCCTTTTTGCTTAAAATCAAGACTTGGTTTATAATTAATAAAGTCATCATGATGCCCTATAAAGAAACAAATTTGCTTTATTTCACTTTCACTATATCCTAAACGCTCAAGGATTGGCTTTGCAATATCAACAGAATGTACTGCATGATTGTAAAAAGTTTGTTGTTCTGTTTTTGGATTAAATCCTGTTACATCTGGTTTACCAATATCATGAAAAAATGCAGCTACTTTTAGTTTTTTTGCTTGTTCTTCAGTTAATCCTGTAGTATCTACTGCCTCAACTGTATGTAATGTGTGTCCATATAAATCATAACAATGGTGCATATTTTTTTGTTCAAAACCTACCATTCTTGAAACTTCTATTCCGAGCTCTGCCTCTAATTCTTCTGGTGTTTTTGATAAGTAATATTCTACAACATCATCTCTTAATAAACTTTCTTCAAATTTTTGTCTTATATCATTTGTTGTTTTTGCTTTTGAAAGCTCTTGAATGGAGTCTATACTTAACCCTAATTTTTCTAATTCAATAGGTTTTAATTTCAATAATCTGGCATTATAATATTCTGGTTCTTCTTTAACATCTTCTTCTAACTCCTGCATAGGTATAATACCTGTAGTTGAGCTCATTCCACTAAAATGAAGTATGTCATTACCAATTCTTATATGTAATTCTGGTACGGTGTCGTTATATTCAAAAGGTTGTTCTTCAAAGTAAAAATCTTTTTCTTCCTCAAAACCAGCTTTTTTTAGCATATCTAATAGTACATATATCTCATTATCTCTGTTTAACCCATTATTCCTTGACTGTTCTTTTCCGACCATCATATCTTTTATTGTTTCTCTTAATTTGGCTCTGACAAGATTTTCTCTTGCATCAATAGCTTTATTTTTAGCTATTTCAATTGAATCCTCATGTTGTATTGTTTGTGTTTCTATTTGCATTTTCTCATCAGTAATTTTTTTTCTAGCTAATAAATCTTGAATAACTATTTTCTCTAATTTTGATAGTTTCTCATTTTCTTCTTCACTTAGATTGAATTCTAAGTCTTCACCGATAAGAGTTCCTCGACTTCCATGAAACATAATTAATCCATTTGTATCGCTTACCACTAAATAATTTGGCTCTCCATAATATGAATCGTATTCTTCACGGTCGAATATAAAATGTGTTCCGTTCTTTAAATTTTTGTCAATTAAAATCTTATATATTCTTCCTATTTCCTCATTACTAAACTGCATTTCTGTCTCAGGTTCTTGACCACTTCTTATAGCATCTAGTATTCCATTAATTTTTTCAGTTATTATTTGATAATATAAATCACTTATTTTACTCATAAACTTTCTCCTTAAATTAAAATACTACAAATATATAATAACACAAAATTATTCTTTTGTCTATTTTGGGACAGATTTTTACCTTAAATAAAGGTTTATGTGCTATATTGGGCATTTCGGCTATATAATTTGTAAAATATTGAAAAATATAGTATAATTAAGGTATATGAACTTTATACAGAGTTGTTGGAGGTATTGATATGAAGGTTACACAAAAATTAGAATGGGATTATGAAGGAAACAAAGTAACATCAACAGATTTTATGACAAGAGACAAAATTAAAAATGTAGTTGCAGCTGAACTTTTTATTCCAGTTGTTGAAGAATTATATGATAAAAATATATTTACAAATTGGAGTGGACTAACAGGAAATGCTCACATAAGAATACCACTAGATGGTTTATCTAAAGAAAATTTTCTTATAGCAAAGCAAAATTGTGAAAATAATCCTAATCATTGGAAATTGCAAAGACCACCATATAAAAATGTTAAAGACCTTTTACCAAACTACACTTTTGAAATATACGTAGACTATGAAGAAGGATTAACAGAAGCTTCAGTTGTTGTTGACGAATTGCTTAAAGAAGTAAGAACATTACTATTTCAAGATGTTCAAATGGCACGAGAGGAATATGCAAAAGAAAGTCAACTACCAAGAGTTGATATAAAAGGATTGTATAAAAGATCTGAATGCCCTGTTTTTAACATAGAAAAGCAAGAAGATGAAATGATTCCGGCAGAATCATTTAAGGAATTATCTGAAATGTATTTAGAAGGTGATAATCCAGAATATTTTTATGATGAAGAAACAGATACTTATTTTAGAAATAAAGAATTAATAGCAAAATCAAAAGAATATAGAGAATACGAAGTATCTCCAGAAAAAAGGAAAAAAAGAGCAATAGATGAAATAAGTAAAAGACTTAATCCAGAAATGGCAGATGAAGAAAAATATAAAGTTATTTTTGATTGGTGCGTTAATTATTTTAATTATGCATACTCTGGTTTAAATTATGCTTATGCAGAGCAAGAATGGAGAAAAGAATCTGATGAGAATTTAACTAAATATTATAGAACCTATTGTAGAAAGAATAATTCTCAATGCGAACTTTTAGGTTTAGAAAGTAGAAAAAAGTTTTTAGAAGATTCAAAAAATAATACAGATATTCCGATTGAAGCTATTGTGCGAACTCAAAAAATAATTGAACACTTAGAGGAATGTGAAAAATGTAAACAAAAAGAAAAAGGATTGATATCTGGAAATACTGATAGCATATGGCTTAGTAAATATGGTGTTTGTATGAATTTTGCAGAAATATACGAATTTTTGTGTGAAAAATTTTCCTTACCTTGTAAACATATTCAAGGTTCAATTGATTCAGGAGATTATAATGTTGGTCATGCTTGGAATGCCATAATGATAAATGGGAAATTAAGATATGTAGATATATCAAGTGCAATTCATTGTAAAGATAGGAGCAATACAATTAATTTGCCTGAAGATTTTTTTGGTAAAACATTTGAAGAGCTACAAACTATAGATGGTGGAAAAAATAGAAGAATAGCAGAAGGATTTGAAAAAAATATTAGGGAATTAATTAACAGCTCTGAAGGATGGAATGTAGGCGATTAAATATTTAAGTAAAGCTAACTTAGGTATATTTTCAAGCAAGCAAGACATATCTTAGTTAGCCTTAAATCTTTAATATTAGATGATACTATTAATTAAATATATACAACTTTATTTTTTTCAGCATCTTCTATTTCCATTATTTTAGCCATTATAAGCATCACAAGTTTATATTTTGCAAAGTTTATGATAGTAGTTCTATATTCTTCATCAATTTCTTTTAGCATTATATCAAATTTCTCATACATCTCTGACTTATTATATAAGATATCAGCCCAATCACTTGTAGATAAACATATTCCTAATCTTAATTTATCTTTTAAACTCATACTATTTATTATATTTACCAAATATTTAACTTTCTCATTTTCCATATATTTAAATTCCCCCATATTAAAATCTTGTATCATTTTTCCTCCTACTTTTTTCAGCTTTATTTTCATTTGGTATGTTTACTTTTTTATAAATGTTATTTGCTATCTCATTATCATTATCATCAAATATACCATTTTTATATAAGTCATCACTTACAATTTTATAGTTATTATCTTTATCATAGCAAATTTTTTTATGAAAATGGCTCATAATACTATGCCAAAATCCTTTAAATTTTTGCAATTCCTGTTTAAGTTTTTCTTTTTCAGTTTGTAATTTGCTAATAATCTTGTCTTTAGTAGAAAGTTCCTTTTTTAGATTGCCAATTTCATTATCTTTTAATTCTATTTCATATTTTAGTGAGCGATTTTCTTTTTCTATTTCAAAGCTAGAGTGTT
>OHTF01000322.1_pt1 | contig 21107 bp, 11 predicted proteins | sample 1578811 | NCBI WGS metagenome assembly OHTF01 (sample SAMEA3879571, study PRJEB24766) | human gut metagenome | biome: human-associated habitat; feature: feces | place: USA | collected 1985/1987
GACCGTTGATCTCATATACCTCTACGCCTTTCGGGATGATGAGGTTCTCTTCGTGCACGGCAATGTCCGATTCTTTGTTCGGGTCAATCTCATCGGTAATCACCGAGATTTCGGTAGTCTCCATGACACGTTTCATAAAGAGGACGCAGGCAATCACCAATCCTACCTCGATAGCGACAGTCAGGTCGAAGATAACGGTCAGGAAGAACGTGATAAGCAGTACGGTAACGTCCGATTTCGGATTCTTCAGTAAAGCTCTGAATACACGCCATCCGCTCATGTTGTAAGATACGATGACCAGTACTCCGGCAAGGCATGCCATCGGGATATATTGTGCGAGTGGCATCAGGAAGAGCAGAATCAACAGTAATACTACTGCATGAATGATTCCGGCTATCGGTGTCTTACCTCCGTTGTTGATATTCGTCATGTTACGGGCGATAGCTCCGGTGGCAGGAATACCTCCGAACAGAGGAGCTATGATATTGGCAGCTCCCTGTGCAATCAGTTCTGTATTGGAATCGTGGCGGTCGCCTATCACACCGTCGGCTACCGTGGCAGACAGCAGCGACTCGATAGCTCCCAATACGGCAATGGTGATAGCCACCGGAAACAGTTCCCTGATAGCTTCCCAATCCAACGCAGGCACAACGGCATCGGGCAACTCCGATTTGATGGTGAAGCGGTCGCCGATTGTCTGGATGCAGTCGATCCCTCCGAAAGTTTTCATCAGGTAAACGGCTACCGTGACTACGATGATGGCAATCAGCGAGCCGGGAATTTTCTTTGAGAACTTCGGAGTGATGGCGATAATAATAATGCTGACAATACTAACGATGGTATTCCACCAGTTGATCGTGTCGAAGTGTCGGAAATAAATCAGCCACTTCCCGACGAAGTCTCCCGGCACTTTCTCGTCTCCGAAAGATAAACCGAAAATATCGGCAATCTGGGTCGTGAAAATAGTGACGGCGATACCGCTGGTAAATCCGACGATGATAGGATAAGGAATGAATTTGATGACAGCTCCCAGCTTGAACACTCCTAATAATACAAGGAGTACGCCCGCCATTAGCGTGGCTACAATCAGTCCGGCCTCGCCGTATTGTTGTATGATGCCATAGATAATGACGATAAATGCTCCCGTAGGACCGCCGATCTGGACTTTGCTGCCTCCCAACAGGGAAATGATGAATCCCGCAATGATAGCGGTGATAATACCTTTTTCGGGCGATACTCCCGAGGCGATACCGAAGGCGATAGCCAATGGAAGTGCCACGATACCTACGATGATGCCGGCCATCAGGTCCGCCATAAACGTTTCTTTCGAATAATTCTTTAGACAAGAAACCAGTTTGGGTTTAAATTCAAATAGCTTCATTTTTAGATGTTATTATACGTGTACTCTGTACTTTTTTGCAAACTAGAGGTTGCAAAATTAGATAAAATAATCGAAATAAGTATGTTTTTGAACATACTATTTGTCTGTTGATAGATTTCATCAATGAACTGATAGTTTTTATTCATAAAGAAAAGTCGGTTTATTACGAACAATTCGCTTATATTTGCGTTATAAATAGTACGACAAGTTACGTTTGGTAATCAACCAATTTAAAATATATATAGAATTATGGCTAAGAGTATTAAAGGAACTCAAACAGAGAAAAATCTGTTGACTTCATTCGCAGGAGAATCACAGGCTAGAATGCGTTACACTTATTTCGCAAGTGCAGCTAAAAAAGAAGGCTACGAACAAATTGCGGCTATTTTCACTGAAACTGCCGATCAGGAAAAAGAACATGCAAAACGTATGTTTAAGTGGTTGGAAGGTGGTATGGTAGAAATTACTGCCAGCTATCCTGCAGGTATCATTGGTACCACTATGGAAAATTTGAAAGCTGCCGCTGCCGGTGAAAATGAAGAATGGACTACTGATTACCCTCACTTTGCTGATGTGGCCGATCAGGAAGGTTTTCCTGCTATCGCTACTATGTATCGCAGAATCGCTGAAGCTGAAAAGGGGCATGAGGAAAGATATCTGGCTTTATTGAAGAATGTGGAAGAAGGCACAGTATTCAAGAAAGCGGAAGAAACTGTATGGCAGTGCCGTAACTGCGGTTACATTTATGTAGGTACGGAAGCTCCTGAAGTATGTCCTGCATGTCTGCATCCGCAAGCTTATTTCGAAGTGAAGAAGAATAATTATTGATTGAAATAAAACCACTCGTTCATCATGGATCCGGTTTCTCTGAAAAGGGGAAACCGGATTTTTTATTTTTAGGAAATGATTTTTGATTAGTTTTTATTCTTCTCTTTTCCCGTTTACAAATTCCCCCGGTTTCATGCCGAACTGTTTTTGGAAACATTTGGAGAAATAAGACGGATTATTGAATCCTACCATATAACAGATTTCATTGATGCGATATTTGTTTTCTGCCAGCAAGATCGCTGCTTTTTTCAAACGTACCACTTGAATCAGTTCATTAGGGGTGATATTGGCCAATGTCTTTATTTTGGCAAACAGGCCCGAACGGCTGATACACAATTTTTCGGCTAGGAAATCTACGGATAATTCCGGATTGGAGAAATTCTCTTCTATGATTTCATTCATACGGGTAAGGAACTTGTCGTCCATAGAATTATTGGCAATGCTGTTCAGCGGAACCAACGGCATCTTCGAGAATTTCTGACGCAGCAGATTACGCAAGTCTACCAGATTCTTGATACATGCTTCCAAGTATTGCATGGAGAAAGGTTTCTCTATGTAGGCATCTGCACCACAATCCATACCTTCTATCTTGGAGTTGGTATCTGTCTTGGCCGTTAGCAGGATGAAGGGTATATGACTGGTAGCCTGGTTAGTCCTTATCGTTTTGCAAAATTCCACTCCGTCCATGCGTGGCATCATCCAGTCGCTTACAATGAGTGTCACTTCGTTTTCTTTCAGTTTATTCAGTGCTTCTATACCGTCTTCTGCGGTAAGTATGCTGTATTTATCAGCCAGACTACTCGAAAGGAAATTCAACATTTCCTCATTATCATCCACAATCAGCATGGTTGGTTTATGTTTGATAGGAGAACCGGAGAGGTCCTCTTGCAAGATTCCTTCGGGAATGGCTGGGTTGTTCAATAGTGATGTGTCCGTATCCTGTGGTAGGACTTGTGCTTGTTCTATAGGCAACGTTACGATAAAAGATGATCCTTTGTTAACCTCGGATTCCACTTCAATACAGCCATTGTGTGATTCTACGATACTTTTGACAATGCTGAGGCCGATACCTGTTCCCGGCTTGTTATCCATAGCCTGATAGAACGGATGGAATATCTTCTTTTGTTCTTCTTTGCTGATCCCTATGCCGTTATCTGTCACTCGGATTATAAAAGTATGTTGTTCCGGCTGTACGATACAGGTAAGAGTAACTTTATCTTTTGTGTATTTACTGGCATTGGTCAACAGATTGCTGACTAGTTTGGTTACCGCCTCACTGTCTACTATAGCCGTGAAATCTGCTTCAGGATATTTCACAGTAAGCCGTGCTCCATGTTGGGCGATGAAAGGTTCGAAACGTTCACAAACCGCTTTGAGCAGTTGGTGGATATTTTGGGAAGCAAACTTCATTTTCATTCCTTCCTGTTCCACCTTCCGGAAATCCAGCAATTGGTTTACCAGGAACAGCAGACGCTGGCTGTTACGGTCAATAATATTCAGATCGTCGCGTACTGTAGACGGCAGGGACACGGGAGATTTCATTATTTTCTCCAAAGGTCCTATGATAAGGGATACCGGTGTGCGTATTTCGTGGGCTATCATGGTGAAGAACTTGATTTTGGCTTCGTGTACTTCTTTTTCCTTGTTGGCGTTCAGTTTGTTTATTTCAGCCGTATGTTTCTTCTCTGTCCGTTTGATGATGAAGCGGATGACGAATCCGAAAGCTATGCAAACCAATACAAAATAGAGCAGTTTGGAAGCGGTGGACCAATAGAAAGGAGGGTGGATGGTGATTTTCAGACTGGTTCCTTTTTCATTCCATATTCCGTCATTATTGGTCGCCTTTACTTTGAAAAGATAGGTTCCTGCGGGCAAATTGGTGTAAGTGGCCTTATTTTGGGAGCCTACATAGTTCCAGTCTTTGTCAAATCCTTCCAGTTTATAGGCGTATTTGTTTTTATTGGGGGTGCAATAGCTTAAAGAGGCATAAAGCAAGCTGAATGCATTTTCTTTATAGGATAGCTCCAGTTCTTCCAACTGGTTGAGAGATTTTGGAAGCAGTTTGTTTCCAGTTTGGATTTCCTTATTATCTATTTCCAGTTCTGTAATGATTACTGGAGGAAGCATCACATTTGTCTTAATCTGATGGGGGTAGAAAGCATTGAATCCGTTTACTGAGCCGATATAGATTTTTCCATCCGATGCTTTTAAGGCAGCATTAGGTAGGAATTGTTCACTTTGCAGTCCGTCGCTTTTAGTAAATACTCGGCAACCTTCTCCAGGGGTGTAGCGCACTAGCCCTTTGGTGGTGGTGAGCCACAATATGCGTTGGTCTTCGATGATGCTGCATATATTGTGACTGGGAATTTCAAGAGGTAAAGTTTCGAATGCATCTTCTTCCGCATTGTATTTGCAGAGCCCGTTCATGGTTCCCACCCACATCTCTCCGTTTGTGTCAATCAGTACGCAGTTCACTTGGTTGTTTGCCAGTGAGTTCGGATTTTTATGGTCATGTATATAGTTCTTCCATATCTGTTTTTCTGGATGGTATTTAAATAATCCCTTGCCTTGGGTGGAGAACCAGAGATTTCCTTTGGTATCCTGGTCAATGTCAATGGTCAGTGCGTCCAAGTCTTTAATTCGGGTGAAATTATCTTTTTCCCGGTTATATAGATTTACTCCGGACATGGAGGTGACCCATATTCTCTCTTTTCTGTCTTTGAATATGGCATAAGAACTGGTTCCGTCCAGTGAGGCGGGATTATCCTGATAGGCAGAATATGTTTTAAAAGTTCCCGTTTGCAGATTTAATACGTTTACCCCTCCAGTATAAGTACCGATCCATAAATTATCATCGTCCATACAAAGTGCATGTACATTGTGATAGGACAGACTGTTTTTTCTCTCCAAGGGCAAATAATGGGAAAATTTTCTATTTTGAGGAGAAAAGCAGTTTAACCCTCCGTCATCCGAAGCGATCCACACATCTCCGTTAGAGTCTTCGCAGAACCGTCCGATGACTGTTCCGTTAACAGAATTGGAGAAACGTGAGTGGACAAAACTTTCGAATTGTCCAGTATTGGGTGAAATATAATTTACTCCTCCATAGTAAGTTCCGATCCATATTCCACCTTCATGATCTTTTATAATAGGATAAACAAAACGGTTGGACAATGAATGTGGGTTTGTTTCATCTTCTGTAAACAATTGATATTCCTCTGTAATGGTATTGAATAACAGAAGCCCGTCATCCGAGCCTATGAGTAGCTGGTGAGGGGCATATTCCATGATAGAATGAATATGGGTGGCACCTTTTCCGTCTGTGGGATGCAGATAAGTAGTGGCCTTTCCGCTGTATTTATCGATTTTTTGCAAACCACACTCCCAGGTTCCTAACCACAGTGTATGTTCCGAGTCTTCCAACATGACCAATGCGTTTGAGTCATGCTTTCCGCTTTCATAGGAGAGCGGAAAAGTCTCGAATTTATTTTCTGCTTTATTCAGTTTGAAAAGACCTGAGTTTCCCCAATTGGTAATGGCCCATATTTGGTTTTCACTATCCACCAGTACACTTGCCATTAAACCATTTGCGTTTTTAAATTCGTATTGCTCCAAGTGGTTGGTGATAGTGTTGTATTTGAATATTCCTTGTCCTACCGTAGTGAACCATAGGTTTTTGTCTTTATCTTCGACAATATGGTTCGTATTTGTTTCAATATGGATATTTTGGGAGGTGGCCAGTACAAAAGGCATTATATCTTCTGTTTCGTAATCATAGATATATATGCCTTCGTCTGTACCTATCCATATTTTGTTGAGGGTGCTGTATAAAGATGAAATAGCTTCATTAGCTCCCCTATCTTTCAGTCTATAGAGTTTTACAGTAGTGCCGTCATAGCGGTTCAGTCCTTCATCCGTTCCTATCCATAGAAAACCGTATTTATCTTGCATTAAAGCACGTACCGAATTGGAGGATAGTCCGTCTTCTACAGAAAAATGACGGAAACAGAGGTCATTGGACGCTGCAAACAGAATCATCGGCATCAGTAAGTTCAATAGCAATAGGACTAGTCTTTTCATAGTATTTTCTTCTTATTTTCTAAATCTTATGCAAGATTACTATTTTTCTGAGAAAGAAAAGAGAAAATTCGAAGAAAAAGTGAGGATTCCAGATGAATCTTTCAATAGACCTTTTCAGACATTCTCTAAAAGCTAGCTTATCATAATCCTGCTGCAGATTTTAAGCGGCTGATAGCTGTTTCTATCATATCATGTGTGCCACTGCCGTCTGCTACGTATTTTATGACCATTTCAGTGAATGCAACAGCGTCTTTTAATGTCGGATCTGTAGAATCGTCTATGGTGCCTACGCGCCTTAATAGAGCAGATAAAGGTCTTAAATCTTCCATTTCGGGTAAGTTACCCGGTCTCATTGTATTGATGACGGTATTCAAACTAGCTACTATGGCATTGACTTCTCCTTGGGAGTAGTTTTTATCCTTATTAAAATATACATTTTGGGCATGTTCCAATGTACGTTTCAAACGGGTAAACCCGAAATGAGCCCAAGGAGCAAATTCAGGAACCTTGACTGCGAGAGCATTCCATTTTTCTTGGTTTGTTTGGCGTTCCATAGCTATATTAAGTAACTCCTTTAATTCTGTTTTATCTACATTATTTGCCAGTACCAAAGAAGCGGTGGCATCTTGTAGTGATAAAGTTTGTTTATCAATAACGATTTGTAAATCAATGTTATCCATTACTTCATGGGCGGTTTCAAGAGTAGCTTGCAATGTTTTAAAACTATCAGTAGTATAAAGGTCCGGATTACATTTTTTAGCTATATGGATACTGGCTTCAAGATTGCTCTTATCTAATCGGGAGGCGACTAATGATTCTATGGCCTTGTCAATATTGTCTACACAAGTAGAAATGGTAGTTTCTGTCAGAGGAGATATTTTCATTAGTTTCTCTCCCTCTTGTATAGCGGTTGTTAGTTTGGCGAAACTTGCTTTTGTGTAATGGCTTTTACTAAATGCCGTAGTTTCTCGTAATTTTGCCGACAGAGCCATTTTCAGTTCTACAGTAGGATCTTTAATATGATTGATGCGGAAGTAATGAGTTGTATGGTCATGGCGATAATAATCTGGTTGGAAAGTTCGTCCACCTTGCATCAGTGTATATAAATTTCCTGTAGTACCGGTTTGCGGACCGTTAGGTTCAACAACGGTAATACTGGCAAGACGTGAGTCTATATTGAGTGTTGCTTCCGTCCAATTAGTGATATCGGTAGCTGTCATGGCAAACGGTCCATACATTAATGTACCTACCCAGGCTGTTTCAAGTTGGTGTCCGTCTTTACTTGCTATTTCGGTTGGTAGCTTGTCGGGACCATAGTCTATATGTTTAGTGAATGGCATTGTAATTTCTACTATATCATTTTCTTTCCATTGCCGGGTAGGTATTACCGCGTATGAACAAGGTTGATAATGAGTGGCAATAGAGATTCCATTTAGTTTTACATCAAAGCCGTCGGTGGCCCAATAAGGTACTCGAAGTTTCATGGCAAATCGGGCTTCTCCGGCAGTAACTTTAATTGTGGAGCTTTTTGCTGGCCACAAACATTCCTGTTGTAAAGTGATATTTTTCTCTTCCCAATGGAGTGTGGTAGGCATATAAAGGGCTACCCACAATGTATTGTCTGAAACAAAGTAGGTTGCTTCCTGATATTTTACATGATTTTCAGATCCCGTACCTCCGCAGCAGGTAGATTGCGGAGTTTCGTTGCCCCATGGTTTCGATGCATTTAGTCCTACGGCATATTGATAAGTAGTCTGATAGTGTTCAGGGTGTAATGAGCCGATTATTTGGTTGTAAAGTGTCCGTTCGTAATAATCCATGTAACGGGCATCGTCCGGATTAAAACAGTTGAGGTCTTTTGTTAATTTTAGCAAGTTATATGCACAACAAGTTTCATTGATATGTGGATTTGAGTGACTCTCTCCTTCAGATACGCCATTCATGGCCATACTTACTATTTGGGTATAGGGCTGTCTGAACATTTCGCCATTACCCACACCGCCGGTAGAATAACGATAACGTCCTTGTATTAAATTCCAGAAATTATGGGATACATGATAATAAAATGTATCATTGTTACTTAAATAACTTCTCAGTGCACCGATGATCATAGGGATATGCTGATTGGCGTGTCTGTTACGTATATCATCAATATTCTTTGAAAGCGGTTCGTAAAAGGCCGGACTATCAAAACAATTGGATGCTTCTATCAGACGCGCCTTCTCTTCAGGGGCGCTGACCATTTCTGAAAGACGTGCTAAAGATTCTTCCATACCTCCCACTTCACCTGCAATGTACATGTTCCACATTTCATAACGATTGCCGGGATGTGTCCTGCGTTCTTCTTGTGTTCCGTCTTTTTTTACATAAGTGCGGTAGTGCATTCTATTCCATACCCACAGACCCATATCTTTGGCTATGAGCAATGCTTTGTCGGCAATGCTTTTATCATCCATATAAGTTGCAATATCTATCAGACCCGCTAACTGTTTGTGAATGGAGTAATAGGGAGCCCATACCCAGTCCGAATTGTTATATGCACGATACATCTCTATCAGTGCGGGATGGTGTGGGGGGATCGCATTCAGATAACCATAGCCATAAGTAGCCCATTTTGTTTTATGTTCATCAAAAGCTTCCCATGTACCTTTCATCTTTTTCAATTCTTCTTCAGGGGCAAAATCACGGGCTTCGAGATACCTTCCTAATTCTTCGCTCCATACGAATGTACGCTCCTGACATTCGCGCAGTTCATTCACCATTCGGGTGATGTTACGGCGTAAGATTTCTTTATGCGAAGGATTTGTTGCAGCGGCATAGGCAAGGGCCAGTGCGGACATATAGTGTCCGGAACCATGTCCTTTTAATTTAGTTTCAGGTGAGTCCCATCCGTCAGACCGGGTATATCCTTCGGTACTCAGGCCATAAGTGTCGCGATAATTATATAGCTGTTGGCTTACATCCCAACTGATAATCTCTTTAATGGCAAGATCACGATTGGAGGTCAGGCGATTGTTGCCGTTAATCTTTACATTGTTTAAGGGGATAGTATGGGCTATTAGCTTGGGGGAAATTGTATTTTTAGTGTCTACCACCTCTATTTTAGCAGTGATAGGATATCCGTTTTCTGTAGTATCGTCTCCTATAATGAATCCGTTTATTGTGTATTGGCTTCCAATGGGATAAACTTTATCGTCAGCCTCTGATTGTTCTGTGGATAAAGCGGAATTGGACCATTTAGTTTGACGGTATTCACCTTGTCCGTCTGAATAAGTCACCCATACTTGATAAGGTAATTGAGGAACAGTTCCCACAGGACAATAGATCACGATGGGTTGTACAGAAGTTATGCTTCGTACTTCGATAACATTTGTCTGTAAGATGGGTGTTGCTGTTTTATTAGGATTTAGTGTATACGCCTCAATGGGTATTGTTGTCAATAGGGATAATCCTGTAAAGAGAGTAAAAGATAAATATCTGTTCATTTCCATGAGCATATTTTAAGTAATGATTTTATAAGAGATGGGAATATAAAGCCCGGTTCTAATAACTTAAACCGGGCTGGAAAATAAATATTTGTTTAAATAATTAGCAACTATTGAGAAGAAAGAAGGTTGCTTTCTATCACATTATTTCTTATTTACCGGCATAGCCTGGATTTTGCTGTAAATTAGGGTTTGTATTAAGATGATCTAAATGAATTGGGAACAGGATAGAGTTGCCATTCAAGTCATTGGCAGTCGGAGTATGATTAAACCAACTTTTCTTCTGATAGGTTCCGAAGCGAATCATATCCGTACGTCGACGGGCCTCGGCTGCAAATTCCCATCCCCATTCATCATAAAGTCCGCCTAATTCTACGACTTCTGTATTACCCGCATCATCAATCTGACCTTTTTCGTCAAGCGTACCATAGTTAATATGTGTATCGCCTTTTAACCAAGCTGCATCAACCGTTGCTTTTTCCGGATGAGCCGATTCACGGAATGCACGCTCACGGATCTGTGATACGATATGGGCTGCTTCGGTTTCGTTTTGTCCTAAGCGGAGCAGACATTCTGCTTTCATCAGCAATACTTCAGTATAACGGAAATAAGGGAAGTCGTTGCTTAGAAGGCTTTTAGCTCCTACCTTAATTTCGTATTTTCCTACCCGATAACCGTCATCTGTGTCTGTTTTGTAAATACTGGGTAGCTTATTGGGGAAAGTGGTGATCAGTACTCCGTCCGGGCTGTACTGGTCACCTTGCAGCCATGTATATTTTAACCGCATATCATCAGGATCATAGCTGTTAATGAACTGAGGGTTTGCTGCTGAACCTCCCCATGGGGTGGTTTGCATATTGAAGACCTTACGACTGTTTGAAGATAGAAATTTCATGTGGGCTCCAAAAACAGGACCATTGTTGTCCCCTTCATTATAAACTTCATCATAAGGAATGGCAAAGATCGTTTCCACACATCCGGAGTTTTCTGTTTTGAAGATATCTGTGTAGTTTGTTTCTAAACTAAACAAACCGCTGTTAATGATATCGTTACATTGTTCCAGACATTCGTTCCACATTGGAGTTCCTGTATAGACCCCAGCATTCAGATACATACGTGCCATCAAGCATTTGGCCCCCCATTGAGTGAGTCTGCCATAAGTGGATTTATTGACTTCAGTAGGCAAATTGGGCATTACTTCTTTCAGTTCATTGATAATGAAGTCAAAAACTTGTTTACGAGTAGATTGAACCGGAATCTCTTCACTGAAACTGGTTTGTATAGGAATATTTCCATGTGTATCGCAAAGAATGGAGTACCAAAGCGCACGTACTCCTTTTACCTCAGCTACGACTTTAGGTTTACTTTCTTCTGTGAAAAAACCTTCATCGGCACGTTTTAATATTTTATTGGCATTGGCTATGCCTTTATAGCAATAGTCCCAAATACTTTGGGGCTGTCCTTGCTGGTTGTCCCAAGTGTGTTTGTGCATTTGCTTGTAAGTACCTCCGTCATCCCAGCCGTTAGGGCGGGTAGGTGTGACAATTACATCGCCCGATTCTTCCTGTAGGTCAAACAAGCCATACCAGTCCATCACAAAGCGTAATTGTGAATAGGTGGTAGCCAACAAGGCTATCTCATCGGCTTCGGTTGGTACATAGTCTTCTTCAATGATTTCAGAATAAGGCTCCTCATCCAAATTAAAGCAACTGCTTATACTGAGCATGGCAGATGCACAGAGTGCATAAACACCATATTTAAATAGTTTCATAACTGTTCTTTTTTGTTTAATTAGATTTAGAATGTAAGATTAACTCCAAAAGTATAAGTGCGATTGGTAGGATACTTGTCGCGATTGTCAGTACCGGCATCCAATAATCCATAGGTGTTGCTGCTCAATGGTACTTCCGGATCCATACCCTTGTAACCGGTAATGGTAGCTAGATTCAATACTGAAGCATAGATACGTAGGTTTTTGATGATATGCTGTTTGGATAGTTTGAAGGTATACCCCAAAGTCACATTGTCAATTTTCCAGTAATCACCGTCCTCTACGTAATAGCTGACATAGCGTTGGTCATCTTTCAATTGGGTTTTGCCATATACTTTGTCAAAAGCAGAATTCAGGCGGTTGTACTGGATTTCAGGTTTTGCATTTTCATAATACATACGTTGGTAATTCAAAATCTGGAAGCCGAAAGCACCACGCATATTTATACTTAAATCGAAATTAAAGAAATTGAAGGTATTGTTCCAGTTCAGATAATGTTTAGGAATACCATTACCTAATACTTGCCAGTCAGTGGCATCGGTTTCCTCGGCTAAAACATGTTCACCTTTTTTGTTTTCTACCAACCATAGTCCGTCATCTGTAATATCAACCGATTTCAAACCATAGAAAGTACCTATAGGCTTGCCTACTTGGACGATATGGGTAGTGGTTTGAATGGGTTCTCCGGTATACCCTGTATAGAAATAATCTTGGTCCATCGAGAATTTCTCGCTGGATAGTGCAACGACCTTGTTTGAATTAGTAGAATAGGACACATTGGTATTCCAAGTGAATTTTTCTGTCTGGATAGGCGTAGCACGAATTAGAATTTCAAGTCCTTTATTTTCCATTTCCGATGCATTGGCTAGCATGGTTGGATACATATAAGGCGGAACAGGAACCTCGTAGTCCCAAAGAGCATCTTTTGTTCTACGTATATAGTAGTCAACGGTTCCACCCAATCGTCCTCCTAGGACATCCCAATCCAGACCTACATTGAATTCGTGTTTCTTTTCCCAACGCAGGTCAGCGTTGTTGTTACGGATTGTTTCCAATGCTTTGACCCATGTTCCATTGTACAGGAAAGCGCCATTATAATTCAAACTTGAGAGTGATGTGTACGGGTCGGCTACATTGATTCCGGTCACACCGTATCCCACGCGAAGTTTCAGGTTATCCATCCAATTCACATTTTTCATAAAATTCTCTCTGTTAATTCTCCATCCTAAAGAGATGCCGGGGAAATTACCCCACTTATGATCTTTACCGAACTTGGAAGAGCCTTCATGACGCAAAGAAGCCATCAATAAGTAGCGGTCATTGAAATTGTAACTGACACGGGTGAATAATCCGATTAATTTATCAGAATTTTTATAACTGGTCATGGAAGCTTCACCACGTTTCAAGGCCATACCTGCTTCCATTTTGTTGTAAGAATAAGCATCGGTAGGAAAATCGTAGTTGGACATGGACAGGTTAGAGTTGGTGTTGTCTTCATAGTTATAACCTATCAATACACTGACATTGTGCTTGCCGAATGCTTTCTGAAAGTTGGCCGTCAATTCTATCAGATTATTATCAAAATCAGAATCATAACGATATGCATAGCCGTTACGGCCACTCTTGGTTGTAGATACATGTTTCTTGGTTTGGTAATATCCATCGGTAGAAGTCGTACTCCGGCGGGCATACATGGCTTTCAAGGTCAAAGATTCAATAGGGCGGAAAGTCAGGCTACCATTGAAACGGATGTTTTTACGTTTCATTTCACCAATTGTTTCGCGGATATAACTTACAGGATTATCATAAAAATACAAGTCGCGCTCAAACCAGTCACCGTTCTCATCTTTTACAGGTTCTGTAGGATTGTGAATCAAAGCCTGTCGATAAGCGTATGTATTCCAACTGCGAGGCATGGTATGTTGGCTGACGAATGTACTGACATTGGCTGTCAATTTATTGTCATACATAGAGTGAGTGATGTCCATACGACCGTTTATAGCTTCAAAGTCAGTCTTTATAAAAGTACCTTGCCGGTTGGTATAGTTGATGGAGGCTGTATAATTGGTATTTTTACTACCACCTCTTAAGGATAAGTTGTGTGAATGAGAAACAGCTGTGCGGGTCAGTTCACCCAGCCAATCGGTATTGGCTCCGAAATCTTTCAAGTTAGCTCCGTTGAAAGTATATCCTTCATTCCATTTCTGACGAAGGTCATCAGCATCCATGAAATCAGGTCTGTTTAAAATGTTTGATACAGAAACATATCCATTATAATCAATGGTGGGAGCCATTTCTTTACGACTTTGTTTGGTTGTAATAATAATTACGCCATTTGTACCACGTGTACCATAAATGGCAGTAGCCGAACCGTCTTTTAATACATCGATGGACTCAACATCTTCAGGGGCTACTGTATTCAGACTTCCTGGCACTCCGTCAACTAATACTAATGGTGAAGTTCCACCTTTTAAAGATGAAATACCACGTAGCATAATTTGTGTGTTGCCGGTAGGATCTCCTGAAGGTAAAGAAATATTCAGCCCTGCTACCTTACCTTGTATCAGCTGGCCTGCATCGGTTACCGCCCCCTTCACAAAACTTTCTGATTTTACACTTGAAATAGCACTGGTCACATCACCCTTTCGCTGCGTACCATAACCGATCACAACCACTTCATCCATCAGTTCGGAATCGTCTTGCATAGTAATATCTTTCTTACCACCATTTCCGACTGGAATTTCCTGGGTCTTATAGCCAATATAAGATATTGTCAAAACGGACTGGGCACTTTTTACCTTCAGCGTATATTTACCGTCAAAATCGGTAATGGTACCGTTGGTCGTTCCTTTTTCCATGATATTGGCACCAATGATAGGCTCCCCTTTCCTGTCTTTCACCACACCGCTTACGGTTACAGTTTGCTGTTGTACCATTTCGGTTCTCATAGATTCTGTTGTTTCCGGTGTTGCCCATACACTACTGACTCCTGCGCCCGCAGTAAGGAAAAGACAGGTGGTAGCCTTCAGCAAAGCCCTGCTGAACAAGGCCCGGTTCTCATGTGTTTTCATCATACAGTTTTATTTAAAAGGTTTATATGTTCATTCAGTTCACTTTCCATTCAATCACCCCTCCCGAAGCTCCTTTCTGCAATTGTGCTGCAATTTTAAGCCCCTTTGTTTTGACAGGTTTGAAATCCAAACTATTATAGCAATCTTTTTTTACAGTATATTCAGTCAACGCCTCTACCTCTTTCCAACTTTCGCCTTCTTTATAATATAGTTTCCAGCTTTCCGGCACACGGAAATCCCCGTCATAATGGTCAAAATCCAACCAATACACTTGTACGTTCGATACGGTATAAGGCTGGTCGAATTCATAAGCCAGTGTTTCGACAGTACCGTTCTTCAGCCACCAATAGTGGTAAGGTTTCGAGATATCCGATGAGCGTTTAGGTTCCCATTGGTCATTTACCCCCCATGCCCATGTTTCCACCGAAGCCGATTCGGGAGCATCTTTCTGTATAGGAGCCTGTATCATCAGAGTACGTGCTTTGCTGGCAATAGTAGCTTCCGGAGTGGGGCGGGCATACTCGGCCGCTTCGGGAATCCATACAGCCATCTGGTCGGCACCGCGGTTGTTCCATGTAGAATAAGGAATTGCTTTGAAGGGAACATCTTTTACCTTACCATTCCTGTCAATTTCTTTAGCTGTACCGCTCAGCACCATTACGCCATTCAACAAACCGGCATCGTAAGAAGCCTCCATCGGAGTACCGTCGGGGATGAATTTGTTGAATACCGTACTGTCGGCCTGGTCTTTCCCCTCCAGGCAGAACATAATAGGGCCCCGTTCTATAGCCAGTTTACCACGGTCATCCTCTACTTGGTCATTTGCTTTCACACGACGTACCTCCATAGGAAGATTGATTTCAACCACATCACCCGCTTTCCAGTTGCGTACAAGGGTGGCATAACCGTCATATTGCTTCGCATTGACTTTGGAACCGTTCACAGAAATGCTGTAAGCCTGAGCCTTGTCTGTAAATGAGTAGAGATCTGTGGGTACGGGAGCGTCTTGCGCCCATCCGGGGATACGCACACGCAAAGCAAACTCCTGTTCTTTTTCGGGAGTGACGGCAATACTTATCTTTCCGTCCCACGGATAGCCTGTAGTTTGTTCCACATTTATTTTATTACTTTCCGTTTCAATATCCGCCTTGCTTTGGATAAAGAGATTGACATACACATCATTGCCTTGAGTGGCATACATATAATAAGGTACTGAAGCCATGAAACGGGTTATGTTGCCCGGACAGCAGGCACATCCGAACCAGTGTTGGCGCTCATGCTGCCCCATGGATTCCAACGGATTGTCATAGAAGAACTTGTCACCGCTGAGTGATACGCCCGAAATGACCCCGTTATACAACGCGCGTTCCAGCACATCCGCATATTTGGCATCTCCCGTAGCGAGAAACATACGATGATTCCAATACACATTGGCTATAGAGGCGCAGGTTTCGCAATAGGCTGTGTGATTATTCAGTTCATAGTTCGGACCGAATCCTTCACCTTGTGGGCGGGAACCGATTCCGCCTGTGATAAAGAGTTTTTTGCCGGCCATATTTTCCCAAATACGGGTTAAGGCATTGAAATAGGCGGTATCATGAGTCAAAGCGGCTACATCTGCCACTCCGGAGTAGAGATATCCGGCACGGACGGCATGACCTACTATCTCGTCTTGTTGCAGGATGGGCTTGTGATCCTGACTATATTCGCTCAGTTTATGTCCGTCTGTTCCTCTGCCGGTTTCTTCTACAAAATACTTAGCCGTCTGCAAATATTTCTCATCACCTGTCACCTTATATAGTTTGACAAGAGCCATCTCGGCGATAGGATGACCGCTGGGACGATGGATCTGCCCTTCGCCGGGTCCGAAGACCTGACATACCAGATCGGCATTTTTGATAGCCACATCCAATAATGTACGTTTTCCGGTGGCGCGATAATGAGCAACGGCGGCTTCGTACAAATGACCGCTGTTATAAAGTTCGTGGCTGTTGATTTTTTCCCAGCGGTGCGTGCCCCACCAACCGGATAAACGGGTACATTGATTGGTTACACAAGTAGTAAGATAACCATCCGGTTCCTGTGCGGTAGCTATGATATGGATTACACTGTCCAGATAATGATCCAGTTTCCCGTCATATTTTACGGCCAGCGAGTAGGAAGCTCCTTCTATAATTTTATAGGGATCGGTATCGTCGAAAGAAAAGTCACCGCGATGCTCGCCTTTCATCAGACCACCCGCAATGGCAAAGTTATCGAATCGGCCGTTCTTTTCACATTCTTTGAAAGCGGATGGGATGGAAACAGTGCGGTTGGTTTCAATCCGCGGTGACCAGAAATTATCATCTAAATGAACTTGGGTGAAAGGAACTTCTTTGATAGGAGCATCAGGTTGTGTATAAGGTGTGCTACATGCGCATACACTTATTATAGCAATGCTGCTCCATACTATTTGCAATTTGTTTTTCATACTATATCTGTGTTTTTTATTTCAGTATCAACTATGTCAACAGATGCAAAGTAAGTGAACAAACCATTAAGTAGATAAAAGAAAAATCTATTATACTGCGAAAATCGTCTTAAAGATGATCAATCCATTTTCAACATAATAATATTGATTATCAGTATTTTATACTATTGTTATAGACAATTTTTTCATTCTATTGGACAATCGTTTTATCTTGTAAAGACAAGGATTAAGCAGATTTGTCTGTTTTTTGAGCTTGAATAGTTGGAGATACTTAATTCTTCTTAGAAAACCTCAATAAGATCCGGTGAAACTTTCCTTCTCTGATAATATAAATTAGATTGGCGTTCCTTATTCAATAAAAAACTTAATGATGCAGCTATGATATATGCGTATATTCGGGTTTCAACTGATAAACAGACTGTAGAGAACCAGCGGTTCGAGATAAATCGTTTTGCCAAACAAAGGGATTTCCAAATTGATGTGTGGGTGGAAGAAACGGTTTCAGGAACACGGTCAGCCAAAGACAGAAAGCTTGGCGTACTATTGAAAAGAATAAAGAAAGGGGATACATTGATTGTGTCGGAGATTTCTCGTTTGGGAAGAAGATTGATGGAAGTAATGAGTATACTGAATGCATGTATGTTGAAAAATGTCATCCTGCTCACGGTGAAAGAGAAATATGAGCTGGGAAATAATATACAATCTCAAATATTGGCATTCGCTTTTTCCCTTTCCGCACAAATAGAACGCGACTTGATTTCCCAACGTACCCGTGAGGGACTTGCACGCAGAATCGCCTCCGGACAAAAGTTGGGACGTCCCATGGGAGGACATAACTCGAAATATAAACTTACGGGAAAAGAAGAAAAAATTAAGGCTATGCTGGAGGCGGGAACCAGTAAGGCGGAGATGGCGAGGAAATTGAAAGTGAGCAGGAATACATTGGCAGCTTTCCTTAACAGAAACAGGACAGGGATTCCTTCGAACTGATAAAAGTGATATGTCTGTTATTCGTAATAAGAAGAAACAAAGCCTCTGATAGATTATTCTTACTTAAATTTCGGTTTTAGCATAAGGATATACATAAAGCACAAAAACGCTCTGTCACAGTAAAATGCACATTACTAATCACTTCCGGTGTAAAAGTCTCTCAAATCCCCTTCAATTGGTATGTCGGTGGGGAAACAAATCCGTTTTTGGGAATGCTCGCATTCAGGAATTCCAGCGGACAGGAGGTAGAGTCAGCCCCTCACTGCCTCCCGGCTACTCGTGGGCATCATAGTTCATATCTGACAGGATACTGTTTGTTTCGGCTATTGAACCTTGTTGCGTATGTAATAAGAACCTGTTTCTATCGTATCTTCACTCCGTTCCGTTTGATATTCCACCTAAGTGAAGCAACTATTCCACCCTAGTGAAAATGGCTGTTCACTAAAGTGAAATCGCCTCTTCACCTAGGCGAAGCAACGAACGCAGCCAGACAAAATATGCCACAGCTATGCTCTCTTGCAAGGAAGCGACCACAGCTATGGCACAGGAATTAAAACAACCTGTATACGTCAAGCCGAATTTGACAGCGGAGAATGGCAAACCGTTTCAAGGGGACTTGGAATCTATTTACACAGTATATCGTTGATTTACAGTAATATACTGTGCATGATTTGGAATGGTAATGTGCTGATGCAGAAGAAACTGATACGAAAAATCATCGAAAAAATGGCATCTTATCTTTGTAATTACAAATGCGACAAGAAGCAACAATTTTGTACTTTCGATGAAAACGTGGATAGAACGGACGAATGAATGCTTCCATTGTAAGGGCAGACACTGCCTCTTATCGATTACAATTCTTCGCAAACAACCATTTCCATGCCTCGGTATACAATAATGATTTTATGTAGCATGGTAGGACCTATCGCTTTCTGCACAGACTCGCTCGAAGCGTAGCGTTCAGCTTGTTCAATGGCTTGTCGCCTTAATTGTTCTATCCGTTCGCTACTGTCTTTTCCTTTGGCATATTTCAGTTCGATGATGTAGGAGTGGCTCATGTCTTTGTAAATATCCAATAATGGATGCAAGAACAGGTCGACGTATCCTTCCTGACTGTCTTTCTCGGACACAGGACGATAGAAAGGATTTTGTGCGGTCATGGCAAGAGTAAAACCATGAACAAAATATTCACCTTTCTGCTTGTCCCGTTGCGAGGCATAACGGTGCAGGCATCCGGCAATGTATTCAAAATAAGGTTTCCATTTGCCATCATAAGCCAGCCCTGAGGCAAGCTTCCTCTTTTCATAACTGTCGAAAGTCAAGTCGTTTTCATGATAAGTATCCAGAATGTAGGCAAAGAGTTGTTCACGTACCACCTAGTTGGGGATGGTGAGTTTGGTTTCTCCTTTATGCATTCCGCTGATGGTCAGCATTCCGAAGTAGAAAAGCAGACTCACAAAATTATTGGGATCGGATATGTTTTCTGCCGGGAATCCGGTTTTCAGTTCTCCGGTGACATATCCTTGCTGCAATAAAGTCTGGATGACGGAAGCGTCGTGGGCAAATTCCTTATCCTTGCGGATGAGCATACGCAGTTTGTTATAGTCTACGCGGATGTTCTCTTCAATCATATTGTCCGGCAATTCACCTCCGCTGTGAACATAGTTGTCTATAAAATAGAGTACCATATTCGAGTTGTACATGCTGGTATGTCCATAACTTTGTTTGGCAAAACAATAGTTGTCATACCATGGTTTCATCAGTTCTATCAACTCGTCTACCGAATGATTGAATAGGCACGTTGTGGAGTAGTATTCCAGCATATCCCGTACATCCTTTTCTGTGAATCCTGTCATTTCATTGAATTGTGGATTCAGCGTGTAATTGGTGCCGATGTTGAATCCGCTGGTCAGGTCATCCATGGTTACCGGACTCACTCCCGTCACAAAACAACGCTTGATGGCAGAGTACGTTCCGGCCTTTACGGTGTCAAAAAAACTGCGCAGGTAACCGGTGCCGTGTGTCTCGCTTCTGTAATCGTCCAGACAGGAGGGTTCGGATAAAATCTTATTGGTGAAATGGTCGTATTCATCAATGAAGAGATAAATCTTTTGATTTACACGGGCGCACTCCGTAAACAGATATTCGAATTGGCTGACGGCTCCGTCCTTTTCGTCCATTTTTTCTTTGATTCCTTCAGGTAAGTAGTCAGCATAAACATCACAGAAATAGTCAAATACGATTCTGCAATGTTCGTCCAGACCTTTGCGGTAGCTGTGTAAATCTCCACTTATTCCCGAGAAATTTAATTTTATTACCAGATAGCTATTACGATCCTTTGTGGGATGCTTTCCAATATAAAGATCGCCAAACAAAGCGTCAAACTTATCTTTGGCACGTACATCATAATAATGTTGAAGCATATTCAAAGTCAGACTTTTTCCGAATCGGCGTGGGCGGATAAAAAAGAAAAAACGATCTGATTGCTCTATCAAGGGGATGAAAGAGGTCTTATCCACGTAATAATAATTGTCCAAACGGATGTCCTCGAAGTTCATCATACCATAAGGTAATAACTTCCTGTCTGATGATACGTATTTCATAATTAATGTCTTTTATATGAATGCACTTTGAATAAGTGTATACAAAGATACTTTCTTTCCGCTATTTTCCCAAACAAACGTTCTTTCTTTTTGTTTCGTGCTATTTGTTAGGAGTATCGCTCTATATTTTAACAAAATAGAAATTATAATCAAACTCGTTGGCTGAATAGCGGATTTTATCTACCTTTGCATCTTAATTAAATGCGTCATTTTAAGCGAGAAAAAACATGATTCGAAAAATAATAAAAGCTCTTTGGATTTTATTGGCAGTCGTGGTATTGGCTATCGTTGTTATCTTTGTTTCTATTTCAAAAGGTTGGATAGGTTATATGCCCCCTGTAGAGGAACTGGAAAATCCAAATTATAAATTTGCAACGGAAATTTTCTCTGAAGACGGAAAGGTGCTCGGAACCTGGTCGTACAGCAAA
>OHTF01000330.1_pt1 | contig 20706 bp, 9 predicted proteins | sample 1578811 | NCBI WGS metagenome assembly OHTF01 (sample SAMEA3879571, study PRJEB24766) | human gut metagenome | biome: human-associated habitat; feature: feces | place: USA | collected 1985/1987
GATTATACAATAAATACCAAGAAATGCAATACCTATTTAGAATTATTTCTAAATACTTTTGAAAGAAGTGATGCTATGGCTTTTGCAGATACTTTTAAGGCCTTGTCCGATCCTGCACGCCGAGAAATCTTACAGTTATTAAAGAATGGCCGAATGTCCGCCGGAGAAATTGGTAGTCATTTTCATATGACCGGTGCTACTGTTTCCTATCATCTAAAGATTTTGAAAAAGGCTGATCTGATATGGGAAACAAAAGAAAAGAATTTTATTTACTATGATTTGAATACTTCCGTTGTAGAAGAATTACTTCTATGGTTAAAAGACTTGAAAGGAGACGAATCTCATGATGAAAAAATATAAATGGTCTTTGTTACTTGGCAGCCTTCTTTCTTTAAGCCCGATCTTGATCGGATTGCTTTTGTGGAATCAGCTTCCGGCAAAGCTCCCTACCCATTTTTCCACTGGAAATACTCCAGATGGCTGGAGCAGCAAGGCAATTACCGTTTTCGGACTTCCGCTTTTTATGTTTGCAATGATGTGGTTTTGCTTTCTTTTCACCCATGTTGATCCAAAACGCCAGAACATCAGTCCGAAGCTGATCCGGGCACTTGTGTGGTTCATGGCTGCACTTTCCCCGATTGTTGTGTGCTCTAGCTATGCTATTGCTCTTGGAATAAATGTGAATATTACTCTGCTCACTTATCTGATCATTGGACTCATGCTTTTGGTAATTGGCAATTATCTGGCAAAAACAAAACAGAACTATAGTGCTGGCATTCGGATTCCATGGACACTGTCCAGTGAAGAAAACTGGAATCGCACACACCGTGTCAGCTCCAGACTGTTTATCTTTTGTGGCCTGGCTATGATCGCCAATGGATTTCTGGACTCTAAGATACTGTTATTTTTCATCATGGCAGTGTTGATCGTTATCCCATATGCATATTCTTTTTTCTTATTTAAAAAAGGAATATGATGTACACTTTTGGAACATGCCTTTGTAGCTGCAATAAGGGCATATTATAGTAGGGGTAGGTGTCACATCAATTGTAACCCTGCAGCATTCTACATAAACAAATCATTGGGGATATTGACTTCATTATTTAGATTTTGGTATAACAACACAGTTTGTATAGTGCTAAAAGAGCCTTTTCAGACTGAAGAAATTTAGCTACAAGAGGGTGCAGAAGTGTTTAACATAGCAATTTGTGATGATGAAGAAACGCTCATTGATGAGTTGAAAGAAAATCTTATAAAGTATGCTGCTGAAACGAATAAAGAGTTTTGCTTTTTTATCTATCACGACGGCAGCGTGTATTTTAAAGAGGGGATCTGGTTTTGCCAGTCCCTTTTTTGCCATCAAAAACGTTGATGTTTTATCAAATGACGCTAAAAATAAAAAGAATAATGCAGGGGGTGACATTATTAGTTATTGCTGTAATATTTGGATAAAATATAAATAAAACATAAAAAATATAAATAAATTATAAAATGGCGACAGTTTTTTCTTGTTCAAGTGTTTATTATATAGAGGACAAAATAAGACAGCAAAGGAAGTGGTGCTGTTGCATCGGAAAAATGACACAAAATTAGTGATGTCCATTCGGGAAAAGAATTGAAGGGGATTCTTTTCCCTATTTGTCGTGTTACGAAAGACTGAGGGTAAGAAAATATGCTAGAACTTGCAATCTGTGATGATGATATCATCCTGTGTAATTGGTTAGAACAGAAGCTGCTCCATTATGGAAAAGCGAATGACTGCCAGATATCTGTAGAAATATACTATTCTGCGGAGTAGCTTCTTAACAGGCTGGAAGAAGAATCCTACGATATGTTATTCCTTGATATTTGTCTGGAACATGAGAATGGAATTGATATCGGAACGGAGATACGAAAGAAAAATTATGGAAAAGAACTGCGGATTACCTATATTTCAACATATCAGGAATATGCTATGAAATTATTCCGTATTCATCCATTTGATTTTCTTGTAAAGCCAATCCGAGAGGAAGAACTTTTCCGGGTGATAGGTGAATTACGGGAACTGTTAAAAGAACGGAAGAAAATATTTGAATATACGGATACAAAAGGAATCCACAAGATTTCTTATGACAAGATCCTGTATTTTTATAGTCTGGGAAAAAGAGTACATATCGTGACATCGGAAAAAGAATATGAATATCGAGGAAAATTAAAGGATGTAGCGGATGTAACAGAAGAATATTTCTTACTGATTCACAAGTCCTATCTCATCAATATGGAACACGTGGAGCATTACGAATATGACAACGTGGTTATGAAAGACAAGACACGTCTCAGTATCAGTAAAGCAAATCGCAAGAAGGTCAGGGAAAGACTATTACAAACGGAGAAGAAAAGATTATGAATATCCATTTGATCACTTATCTGACAAGTAAATTATTCTGGATTTATACTGTGTTCCGTTACAATACCATCCTGTATCCAAAAAATGAGGATACACAAAAGCTATTTGCATATTTTTGTGCATATCTGCTTTCCTGCTGGGGAAGTATGCAGTGGGGAACGATGTACGGAGATCTGATCTTTGAGCTGATAGCTCTGTTAATTATAACAGTGGCATATCAGGCAGACTGGCAACATCATGTCTGGAATACACTTATGGTATATATTATGGGAATTTTATGTGATGGGATTCCAATCGTGTTCTTTCAACGGTATGCGGTAGCAAGAAATCCGGTGCATCATCACATGGGACCGGGAACTATTGTAATGGGAAATTTTATATTCTTTTTACTGGAAGTCATTATTGAAAGAAAAGTAGGTGTAAAGAGAAGTTATTATATAAAGAACCGTCATTGGCTTGCTATGCTTTCTGTCCCGGTGATCAGCATTATAGTCTGTATCAGGATATTGCTGCCAGACAGAAGAGGTGTGCGGTCTACGATTGTATTATTCTTACTGTTTATCAATGTGTTTATTTTCTATCTGCACGATGAGGTTCAGAAAAGTTATATTGAAACAGCAAAACAGGAAGAGATGAAAATTCAGATGAGCCAGTATGCAAAAGAACTGGAGATGATGATGAAATCACAGGACAGGCTGAATAAGATACATCATGATTACAAGCACCATCTTACAACAATAGGGGCAATGGCAAAAACGGGAGGAAATGAAGAGATTCTATCGTATCTGAAACAAATGGAGAATATAGCCGGAACAGCCTTATGTCATCATTTATATACAGAAAACCGTAATATGAATAATCTGCTGAATTATATTTTGGAAGATTCGAAATCAGTAATTGAAAATCCGGAGATTTCTGTAGAAATACCGAATCATATAGGGGAAGAATTATTTGATATAAGTATAATAGTGGGAAATCTTATGGATAATGCTATTCGTGGGACAGCAGCTTCAGATGAAAGGAGATTATCGTTTCAGATGTATTATGGAAAAGGAATCATGAATATCCAGATTGAGAATAGCATAAAAGATACACCAAAAGTGCAGAATGGAATTTATCTGACAACGAAAAGCAGGAAAGAAGGACATGGAATAGGATTACAGAATGTGAAACTCGTAGTAGAAAAGTATCATGGTCAGATGGAGATCTGCCATACGGAGAAATCCTTTCAAGTGAAAATATTATTATATATGAAATTAGATGAAAAATAGTAAGGCGATGGTGTCTTACTATTTTTTTCGACCCATTTCGTCTATTTTTGCCACCTCAAGGGTCATTTTTACCATTTGTGTAAATTTTGTGATTTTTTAGATTATAGTAGTGCCAAAGTCAGAAAAAAGGAGGGTAGCGGTTATTTTGTAAAGGAATTATAGAAAAAGATTACAAGAGGGAGAAAGAGACTATGAAGAGATTTCGAAAGTCGGCTATAGCCTTAGTACTTGCACTCCTGATGGCACTACAGGGAACAGAACCTATCTTTGTACAGGCAAAAGAGACCATTGAGGATGTACAGAAGAATGCAGATTTCTCCAGACCAGAGGCTTTGACGGAAGAGGAAGCAGGGATTACAGATTCCACATCTGGAGAACAAGATAAGAGTCAGCAGTCTGATGCGGACGTACAAAATGAAACGACGCCATCAGAAGATACAGAGACGCAGGAAGAACAGACAACTCCAGCGGAAGAAACAGAAGAAAATCCGCAGGAAAAAGAAGTGGAGTTGAAAGAACCACAGGATTACTATCCGATTCCGGAAGAACCGGAAGGTGAACTAATTGATTATGACGCCGTTTCCAAAACTTATAAGACCGGAGATAAGCAGTATACAACCGTTTACGGTGGTTATGTCGGAACTTATAAGAACGAAAATGGTGATACAGAGCTGGTAGATAATACTCTTGTAAAGCCGGAAGAAGCAGACACTCCTGCATCCGAAGAAGCACAGGAGGTCAGCAGCGTATCGGCAGATGAAGAAAAGGAAGAGAAAACAGAAGTTTATCAGAACAAGGCAAACGATTATGCTATCCTTCTTCCGGAACAGATGTCAGAAGAGAATGGTGTAACGATTGAAAATGGAAAGACCAGAATCGGGATCATTCCGGTAGATGGAGATTATACACATTCCGTTATTAAGGACAATGCGATCCTTTATAATGAAGTTTATGAAGGAGCGGATGTTCAGTATACGGTACTGGATTCCAGCATTAAGGAAGATATCGTACTTCAGCAGCCAACAGACAGAGAATCGTATGAATATGAACTTCAGATTCCAGGATATCAGGCTGAAGTAAAAGATAATCAGGTATATATTTATCCAGAAGGAAAAACAATCAAAGATGCAAAGTATCTTCTGGAAGCACCGTCTATGGAAGATGCTGCTGGAGAGATCAGTTTCCTGATTACGATGGAACTCAGGGAAGAAGATGGGAAAACAATCCTGACCGTAAAACCAGATAGGGATTGGCTTTCGGCAGAAGAACGTCAGTATCCGGTCAGGATCGATCCGACACCAGTAGAGATTCAGAAGAGTTCCTTTAACATGATTGGTGTGGAAGAGGGAAGTCCAACCAGCCAGATTGGAGATAACAATTATCCGTATGTTGGATTTGATGATGGTATTAAGTCTGGAAACCTTGCAGGATTTGGAACAGCACACCAGAACTGCCGGACTTATATCAAAGTAAATTCAAATTTTAGTCAGATTCCGAAAGATTCCAAAATTGACAGTGCAACATTTGCAGTCAGTCAGAAAACTGCATACAGTGGTGGTGCATCCCAGTTTGGACTTTATCGTGTAGATCAGTCGTGGAACACCTCCATCACATGGAAAACAAAACCAGTAAATCTTACGTTTCAGGATGTACAGAATGCAAGTACCAGCAGGAACAGCTATATCAATTATGACGTCAAAGATCTGGTCAATGACTGGGTGCAGGGAACTCATGCGAATAACGGATTTGCACTGGTAGCCATTGCCGAGGCAAATAACCTTGGAGCTTCTATGCAGTGTGAGGTACTGAATAACAGGGCATCCGTTTATGGACCGAAACTCAGCATCCAGTGGTCACCGGCTGAAGATCCATATCTGCGAGATATGTCACTGGATGAAACAACGATCCTGCTTCGCCCGATGACAGAAAAGAATACAAATGGAAAGCTGAAGTTTGATGCCGTATTTGCAGACGGAATTGCAAAGAGCAAATCTACAGTAGAATATTATCTGCTTCCAGATGAGGAAAATGAAGAACATCACGAAACAGATGCAAAACCATTGTATTCCTATCCAGACAGTACTGAATACAATAAGCAGTTCCCGGAGGCGAATAAGTATTACAGCAAAGATTCCAACTGGCAGAGTGCACTGTATTCAGGGCTGACGAAGGACAAGCTTTATAAGATCAAAGCAAAAGCATCGAAAGAGATTGATGGAAAGCTGGAAACAGGAAAAGAAGTGACCAGTGACAGCTTTGTGATCTATGAAGTGAAGCAGTTTGATACATTCCCGAAGATTGCAAAATATTATGGTGTTCCGCTTAAGAACATTATGAAAGACAATCAGGTTATGGATGCACTGGTAGTCGCAAACAACACGATCTTTATCCGTAACCCACAGACAAATGTTCCATATAGTCCTGCACCGCTTACCGATCAGGATAAGATGCGGATTGACGGAGCATTGATGGGAAGAGGCCTGCACTGTGAATTTGGATTTGAACCAGTCAACTTAAATACTGGTAACTTCTACATGGATCAGTCCGATGCGACGATGAATGAACTGAATGGAGAATTCTCCATTACAAGAAGCTACAATTCCAAAGGAACAGACCAGCATTCCATGTTCGGACGTGGATGGAGCTTTAACTATGACCAGTCACTTTCTCAAATGGAGGACGGAAGTCTTCTGTATATGAGAGGGGACGGAAGTTATCTGATCTTTGATAAGAATGAAGATGGAAGCTACACTGCTCCGGATGGCTATGTATACGATTTAAAAGCAGTCAGCTATAAAGATACAGACCATGACTACATCGGATGGGAACTGACAGATGCGGATCAGAGCGTCTGGTCATTTGATAAATATGGAATTTTACGTTATGTAACGGATGTGAATGGATTTAAGACAGTGTTAGATTATGACGATGATTATAATCTGAGCAAGATTACCACACCATCCGGAAAAACATTCGGGGTAAAACAGGATAAATTCGGGCATATCAAGGAACTGTCTCTTCCAGATGGTGGAAAAGTTTCTTACAAATATGATGAACAGGGAAACCTGATATCTGTAACAGACCCGAACGGAACAACAAAAGAGTACAAATATGATGATGACAGCCGTATGACAAGCTGGAAAGATGAGAATGGCAATACGGTTGTAAAGAATACTTACGATAAAGAAGGAAGAGTCGTAGAGCAGACCGATGCAGAAAAAGGAACGGCAACTTTCAAGTACGGAAAGAGTTCTACTACAACAACGGATAACGAAGGAAATAAGACCGTTTATCATTATGATGATCAGTACCGTACAACATCCATTGAATATCCGGATGGAACAACTTGTGAAAAGACTTATAATGCAGAGAATCAGCTTGCTTCCGAAACGACAGCAGCCGGAACAAAAACTTACACTTATGATACATTTGGCAATGTAGCAACGGAGACAAGAGAGGATGGAAAGACAGCCTCTTATACTTATAATGAGCAGAATAAGCTGACCAGTGCAACTGGATATAACGGAGCAACGGTTACTTACAGTTATGACGGTAATGGAAATATGGTCACATCTACAAAACCGGATGGAACAGCCATTACTTATACTTACGATGACAAACATCGTATGGTATCCCAGACAGACGGCAGAGGTGTCACAACAACATATTCGTATGATGGACCGAACATGACCGGATATGTGGATGGAAATGGAGCAGCATGGGGATTCACGTATGATGCGATGAATCGTGCAGTTACCATGACAGATCCACTTGGAAATGTAACCTCGAACAGTTACGATGCGAATGGCAATCTGACTTCCAAGACAGCAGCCGATGGCGGTGTGACCGCTTATACGCTGGATGGTGTGGGAAATATTACAGCAAGTACTGACGCACTGGGGAATACCACCACTTATACTTATGATAAGATGTACAACATGACCAGTGGTACAGATCCGAAAGGAAATCAGATCAGCTACGTTTATGATAAGAATTATCAGCAGGTCAAAGCAACCGATGCAAAAGGAAATACAATTACTTATAAGTATGACAGCATGGGACGTGTCATAGAAGAGAGTAATAAAGATTTTGGAACAAAGCTCTATGAATATGACAAAGCAGGAAATCTGAAAAAATATACCGATGGAAATGGAAATGCAACCGTATCCAAGTTTGATTCTCTTGGACAGGTGCTTCAGTCCAAAGATGCAGTTGGTAATATAACCAAATATGAATATGACGCATTAGGAAATGAAACCAAGATTACTTATGGAGATGGAAGCAGCCATTCCAAGGAATATGATAACTGCGGAAGGCTCGCTAAAGAGACAGATGAATTAGGTGCAGTTACCACTTATACTTATGATGCGGCAGACAATCTGGTATCAAAATCAGATGACAGTGGAAGAACCTGGACTTATACCTACGATAATACAGGAAACCGCTTAAGTGAAACCAACCCAGAAGGTGGAACTACCACATATACTTATGATAAAGCAGGAAATCTGGTATCTTCTACCGATGAAGAGGGAAGAACAGATACTTATGCTTACGACAAGGCAGGAAATCTGACTACATCCAAAGATGCCCTTGGATATACCGTATCCATGAAGTATGACTTAAATGGAAATCTGGTATCCTCTACCGATGAAAATGGAAATACCAGTACCATGACTTACGATGGTAATGGAAACATGACATCGGTAACCGATGCAAAGGGCAACATTACAGCAATGAAATATGATTCCACCGACAATCTGGAACAGACGGTGGATGCCCTGAAAGGAAAGACCACTTACGAATACGATTCACAGGGCAACAGCACAAAGATGACAGATGCCCTCGGCAATGCGTATAGTTATGTGTATGATAAAGAGGGAAATAACACATCCATAATACTGCCGACAGGGGACAAGGTGCTGATGGAGTACGATGCCATCGGACAGCTTGTAAAATGTACGGATGCACAGGGACTCGTAATTACCTATCAATATGACGGAGCAGGCAACCTGATCCATTCCTCCGACAATGGTGGAAACAGTATGGATTATACTTATGATGGTGCCGGAAATGTACTGACACAGACCGATGAACTTGGCAGGACAGCAACATACAAGTACGATCAGTACGGCAGACTCCTGAAACTTACTGAAGCAGACGGAAGTATCACATCTTATGAATATGATGTTATGGACCGCATTACAGCGGTAACGGATGCGGAAGGTCATAAAACAACCTTTACCTACGATAAAGTCGGCAACCAGTTATCCATGACAGAAGAAGAGGAAGCCACATATAAATACGCTTACGATAAGAAAGACCGGGTTATTTCTCAGACAAATCCACTGGGAGCATCCAGCACCTTTAAGTATGACGGAAATGATAATGTGACGGAATCTGTCGATGAAAACGGTACGGTTACCAAGTATGCTTACGATAAAAATGACAATCTCGTATCCCAGACAGACGGAAATGGAAATACGACAACCTACCAGTATGATGAACTGGACCGCAAGATCGGTGAGACTTCTCCGTTAAAAGAAACAAATGAATACCGTTATGATGCCATTGGAAATCTTACCAAATCAAAAGATCCGATGGGACTCATTACCGAATACAAATATGACAGCCTGAGTAACATGACGGAACAGATTTCTCCAAAGGGAGCAGTTACCAAATATGATTACGACAAGCATGGCAATGTCATTTCTGTAACGGATGCAAAGGGAAATGAGACACAGTACAGTGTTGACCTGAATGACAATGTCACAAAGATGACACAGGCGAATGGTGGAGAGTATACCTATAGTTATGATAAAGCCGGACGTCTGAAGAGTATGACCAGTCCACTGGGTTATACTAAAAATTTCTCTTATGATAAAGTGGACAACGTGGTAAAAGAAAGCGACAGCTTAAAGAGTACCACTACTTATACTTACGATAAGCTCCATAACATGAAGTCTTCTACCAATGCACTGGATGGAACAACCAGCTTTTCTTATGATAAGTATGGCAATCTGGTGAAGGAGACAGATCCGCTTGGACGGAGCAATACCTACAGTTATGACCTGGCAGGTCAGATGACTTCTGCAGCTGATCCGCTTGGTAAGATAACTGCTTACACTTACGACCCGGCAGGAAATATTACTGAGATCACCAAACCGGGTGGAAGAAAGACCAGCTATGGATATGATAAGAATTATAATGTTACATCTGTAACAGATCCGATGGGCTATGTTGCAAAGACAGTCTACGATAAAGACAACCGTGTAACAGAAGAGACCGATGCACTGGGGCAGAAGGAATCCTATACCTATGATAAGGACAGCAGGGTAACTTCTATTACAGACAAGCGTGGATTCACAACAGGATTTGATTACGATGCACATGGTAATATTCAGGTTGTTACAGATAAGACCGGATTAAAGAGCCATCTGGAATATGACAAGAATGACAATCTGACCAAAGTAACCGATGCCCTTGGCGGTGTAACAACTTACGGTTACGACAACATGGATAACCTGGTGACCTTCACCAATGCAGCAAATAAGACAACGAATTATACTTATGACTTAGAAGGCAACCTGACATCCATCAAAGATCCGGCAGGAAGAACGGAGAAATTCGACTATGATGAAAAAGGCAGACTGACCGGACATACACAGGCAAGCGGCAAGAAAACCACGTATGATTACGACAAACTGAATGACCTGTTGGAGAAATCTTATCAGGACGCAAAAGGCGAGACATCCGAAAAGGACGTGACCTACGCATATAACAGTGCCGGGGAACGGGTATCCATGAAGGATCAGACAGGCAAGAGCAGCTACGAATACGATGCACTCGGAAGAATCACCAAAGTGACAAGCGGTTCGAAAAAGGATGTCAGCTACGTTTATGATGACGCAGATAATCTGCAGGCAATCGTATACCCGGATGGGACAAAGATCAGCTATGAATACGACTTAAATGATAATCTGGTAAAACTGACAGACCGTAATAGAAAAGTAACCACTTACAAGCATGATGCACTGAACCGTGTGACAGAAGTTACTAGAAGTAATGGAACAAAGACGGAAGTATCTTACGATGCAGAAGATCATATCACAAAGATTGTGAATACCTGTGGTTCCTGCGGCAAAGTAATCAGTACTTATGAGTACAAGTACAATGATCAGGGATATGTAGTTGGAGAAACAGCTACGGAACTGGAAGCTGGAACAAGAAAGACGCCAAGCTGGGAAGACTGGTACAACTGGGGCGATACACAGAAAGAGACAGACAAAGCAGACTGTGAGCATCAGGAAAAAGAGATCCAGACAACACGTACTTATGAGTATGATGATAACTGGGAACTGACACGCTGTACGGAAAAAGTAGAAGGCGGTAAAAAGACAGTTCATAATTATACTTATGACAAGATTGGAAACCGGACCTCTTACGAGAAGATCGAAGATGGTGTCAGCAAAGCAAAATATAACTATAAGTACAACGATTCCAACCAGCTCATCAAACGCACCAATGCAAAGATCTGGGGCGATCCGGGAACAACCTACAGCTATGATAAAGATGGCAATCTGATCCAGGAATGTGATAAGACAAACAGTGCAGATCCGGTTACTTATGAATACACAGCAGAGAATCGTCTGGCAGTAGTAAAACAGGGTGGAACAGTCCTGATGGCAGCCATGTACGATGGAGATAACAACCGGGTATTCGAACTTGATAACACCTATAAATGGGAAGACTGCTATGGCGATGAAGTCCTGATCCCGGCGAACCAGCGTACCGAAGATGGAAACAGCCCGAAAGAGCAGCTTGCCTCTCTGGTAAAAGGCGGTTCAAATGCCAAAGGTTACACATTGACAGAGTATATCAACGATATCAATCGCGAGAATACAGAAGTCCTTGCAGAGTATGGAGCAGACGAGAAAGTACGTCAGGCTTATACTTATGGAGAAAGTGGAATCGGAGAACGGGTAAGCGTTGATAAATCGGAAGAAAGCAGTTATTATTTATATGACGGAAGAAACAGCGTGACCGGAATCCTGACCGAAACAGCTAATCTGACGAACAGTTATCAGTATGATTCATACGGTAACCTTACATCAGGAACAGCAGACGGTGTCAATTACTACGGTTACAATGGGGAGTCCACAAATGTAAAAACAGGACTTCAGTATCTGCGGGCAAGATACTATAACGCAGAGAACGGAACCTTTACAACTGAAGATAGTGATCTTGGAACGACAGAAAATCCATTGACCAGAAACCGCTACGATTATACGACCAATAATCCGCTGAATTACAGTGATCCGACAGGACATTCATTGTGGAGCAGGATTAAGAGTACAGCTAAAAAAGCAGCGAAAGCAGTCAAGAGTGTCGGCAAGAAAATCGTTAATACTGCGAAAAAGGTAGTCAAAACAGTAGTAAATACAGCTAAGAAAGCAGCAAAAACTATTGTTAACACAGTGAAGGGGGTAGCAAAAACTGCCAAAAATGCAGCTAAACATGCAAAACAGACATATCAATCTGTGAAAAATCGTGTAACCAGTAGCAGTACATATCAAAAGATCACATCCAGAGGAAGTCAGTTTATTCGTTCTGTAAGCAATGGGGTACAGAAAATTGGAAAAACTTATACATCTTTCAAATCCTATGTTTCAGAAAGAACGGCAGAAATCCGCTCAGAAGTGGTACGACATATGTGTACGACAACAAATCGTATTACAGATAAGCTTGGAAAAGTAGACTGGAATGCGGTGAAAAAAGTAGCCATTGGTATAACTGCGGTTACAGTTTCTGGTCTTGTAGTTGCTGCAACAGGCGGTTTGGCTGCAGGAGCAGTTCTGGCAGCATTGCCAGCAATGGGTGGCTTAGGAACGGCGATGGTTTCAGGAGCAGTTATTGGAGCTATTGGTGGAGCTTCATATAGTGCAGTGAATTCAGGTTTGTCTGGAAATAGTCTGAAACAAGTAGCAAAAGATACGTTAGTCGGTGGTATTGCAGGAGCAGTGACAGGTGGCGTTATGGGTGGCCTTAGTTATGGGGCTGGGAAACTTTTGAATGTAGTAAGGAGTGCAGGAAGTACCCATAATGATGGGATTGATAAATCGTTTAAAAAATTAGTTGCAGAAGTAACCGAAACAAAATTGCCAGAAGGCACTTGGGAAAAACCACCATTAGAGCGAGGAGATATTATTGACAAAGCTATGGGAAATAACTTGGGACACAATTTCCCGACCATAGATAAAGTAGAAAATGGTGTTGTGACTAGTGTTAAAAGCCGAGACTTAGGTGCAAAGACTTATCAAAATGGTAATAAATTGGAAAAGGTAATTGTCAAGGACATTAATAAAGTTTCAGGATTTATAGGAGAAACATTTAATGGTAAATTTGTTAATGCGGAAGAAATAGTGGGTAGACAATTACAAGTAGTTGTTCCAAATGTAACATTAAGCGAAGCTCAGATAAATGCAGTTAATAATGCTACAAAACATGGTATTGATAAAGGTGTTAAACTCATTATTACAGTAGGAAAATAATAGCAAAGTAAATAGCTTAAGGGGAATATTTTATTCCCCTTAAGTAATAGAGAGGAGAAAACGGATATGATTTCTGTATATTATAATCAAAAATATGGTTTCTTAATTGTGCCTAATGCCATTGAAAGGTTTATGGGATGTTATATTTCTATCGAACCTACAATTGAAATTATGGCTGAAGAAACAATAGATAAGATAGGCTGTGCAATTAGAAAAGGAATAAAAATTGCAGAAAGTTCCCCAAAAGTAGACGAATCTCAATTAAACAATTTTTGGAAACAAACAAAATATAAAAGTTTTCCAACATTTTCCAAGAATTATCAAAGAATTGATTTGAAACAAAATGGAGATGAATTAGAAATTAGAAGATGGGAACGGAATAATAGAGGGGGATATTCGCGAAAAACGGAAGAAAAAGATTATATTAATTTTATAGAAATGTCGGATTATGAATTGGGCTTGTTTATAAAAAAAATGTTTGAACCATGTGAAATTAGAATTGATGAAACAGAAAGATTTGAAACATTAGAGGGGAAAATAATTAGTTATTCGATTCCAAATGAGCATTATAAAAATATTGGTGATGGTCATACAGATTCTTATATGACATATAGAAATGAAGATTATGATAAGTTGTATATTTCTTTTTTGATAGGTGATGGAACTGATTGTACAGATGAAGTAAGCATAAAAAATCATTACAAAAAAATATACAAGCAAATGTCGAATATTAAATTTGAAAGTAAATGTAATAAAAAATATGTACATTTTTTAACAGAAAATGGAGAAGTATTGCTGAGTTTTATTGATAATGGTTATGTGGAGTTTTTTATGTGCATTCCATATAATATTGAAAGAAAAGTTCAAAAGGAGTCAATAGAACAGTATTTAAAAATGTTATTTTCGATAAAAATTGAAGATAAATAAAGCGTGAAGGAGAGAATATGCAAAAGAAGAATTGTGTTTTGTGCATAAGTATAGGAATTATAGTATGTATATTGTTATCAGCTTGCTCCAGACAACCAGACTTTGATGCCAAATCCTACGTCCAAAGTTCTCTTGATGCACACTATCATGGAGAATATAAGGACTATGCGAATCTGTTAGAAATCTCGGAAAAAGATGCCAAGAAAGAAATCGAAGAGGATTTTAATGAGAGTATCCAACAGCAATTTGATGATTCCGATAACATTACGGATAAAGGAATTGCTGATTATGCGGAAAAACTGACAGAAGTAAAGAAACTGGCAAAATACAAAGTACAAGATGTGAAAGAAGAGGATGGAGTCTATACAGTAAGTGTACAAGTTGAACCATCCAATGTATTTCAGACATTGCAACAAAGCTCTACAGAGGTAAGCAATGAAAAAATAAAGCAGGGATTGGATGGAAATGATCCGGAAGTCTTTGCAGCTGTATTAACAGAAAGTGTCCAGAAGAGTCTTGAAAAGAACAGATATGGAAAAGCTGTTACTGTAAACGTATCCGTGGAAAAAGATAACTCAGGAAAATATGGTCTTTTGGATACAGAGATGAATAAGTTGGAAGCAGCGATGTTCCCAACAGAATAAGAATGAATGGAAAGCTATCAGAGGAAAAAAACTGGTAGCTTTCTTTTAAACTCCAAGACAAGAAAACTTGTTAAAAAAGCTATTGTAATAGTAGAAAAATTATAATAAATAATGGATGACAAGAGTCTTTTATTCATTATGAGAAAAAGAAGGAATCTCCTATGAACCAACAAGAAATATTCACGTAAGATGGAAAAAAGTGCTGTAATCGAAGAGGTTGCAGCATTTTTTTCTTCGACATTTTTCGAACATTATAACGTACCTATCCGGTCACCGCCATGCTCCGATTTGATTTCTATATCAAAAATCAGATCGGAGGAAAGATAAATGGCTTATAACAAGACAAGTGAAGAACGAAAGTGGAATTATTGGAAAGAACAGGAAGAAAAGAAATTGCGTGAACTGGGAATGGAAGAAGAGAAGATCCAAAAGCTGCGCCAGATGGACAGGGAAGACTTTCTGGAAGAGCGCAGATACCGGGAACATCTGGATGAAACGATGCAGGATATGGATTCCATAAAAGAAAAGGACAGCGAGCTGTTTGCAAGGGATGTAAAGGAGCTTCTGGATCACATAGGTGATAAGCGAATCTATGAACTATTGAAAGAAACGGAGCATCAGACACTGGAAATCCTCTTACTCAGTACATGGGGATATTCTGGAAGAGAAGTTGCTAAGATTATGGGAATGGCAGAACAGACGATTTATACCAAAAGAAACCGTTTGAGAAAAAAATTAAAAAATTTATCAAAAATTGAATAATTATGGCGTTTTTCGTCGGCTATTTAATAGGCAGGTAAATTTTGCCAGTGTACTTTGACAACCTCATACCAGCATTACAGGTACGTTCCCGTAAGTAGAAGCGTGGCAGGAAGACGCGAGGACAGATGAAAAGGGCATGGAAGAAATCAGACCAGAAAGTGAGAGGCAGAGTTCTTTTGTGGCGTTTTCGTTTCGAGCGAATCATCTTTAACTGAAACAGGACCGTGGCGGTCTTTTGCGAGGATCACTTACGAGGGGATAATGATACATAGGAACTGCCAGTGAGCAGAGGATGGACTTTGGGTTGTAATCAGCAAGACTTTTAGAAAATCCGTGAGCGGTGCAATGCCAAGCATCCGCCTGTAATGTTCCCGTAAGGCAATGGGGGAGTCGAGGACAAATACAACGCCAAAAATCAAAAGTATAAGAAATCAAGGAAGAATGTGTCGTTGATATCAGATACATACGGCTGTAGGGAGAAATCCTTTACAGCCGTATTGATGTGATATCAGCACGCATATCAGGTAACAAATTATGTATTACACAAGAGAATATCTCAATAGAGCGCATCGAGAAATTGATACTATTTTCCGAGTGCTGTTCCCGGAACATGGAATGGCAGTAAGGGAAGAACAGATTATGTTATGCCACAAAATGCTGGATAACCTGCTGGGAAGAAACATAGCACTGTGTGACGCGGGTGTCGGTATCGGCAAGACGTATGCCTATCTGGTGGCCTGTGTTCTGATGAGAAAATATTCCCTCCTTGCAGAAGGATGTTCCCCTTATGAGCAGCGTCCGGTCGTGATATCCACTTCCAGCATTGCACTCCAGAAAGCAATTCTTACAGAATATATCCCTTTTCTCTCCCGGATTCTTCAGGAGAACGGGACGATTCAGGCCCCTATTAAAGCTGTGATACGAAAAGGGAAAGAGCATTTTGTCTGCGATGAGAGGTTGGAGCACCGAATCGTTGCAATCGAAGAAAAAAACAAAAATGCGTTGCAGAAAGAAGCTCTGCTGTCGTTGAAAGAACATTATGATATGGACGAAGTGTCCAACTTAAGTGGGTTTGACAGAAGGATGGTGAGTGTACCGAAGTTCTGTTCGGGAGACTGCCCGAAAAGAGGCTCATGCAGGTATCAGCAGTATCTGGAGCGTTCCAGAGATCATGAAATGTTCATTCAGATCTGTAATCACAATTATCTGCTGGCTGATGGTTATCACAGGCTGCAGGATTACCGCCCGTTATTAAAAGACTACCGAGCATTGATTGTCGATGAAGCACATAAGCTGCCGGATGCGGCAAAGCAGATGTTTGGGAAGAGCCTCTGTTATGACGATATCCGAGAAATCTGCTTTTATCTTGGGAATGAGTACCAAGGCCCGGAGATAAGAAAACTGTCCGGGACGATCCGGATGGTGCTGGACATCATAGGAGAAAACCACAGAACCAGATATGGGATAAAAGAAGAATTCCACATGACAGAAGAGTGTGCAATGTATTTATATGAGGGGATACAGACCATGAATAAGATCATAGAAAAATTAGAAAAGAAGATTCCAAAGTGGATCAGAAACAAGCTGGAAGAAACCAAAAGTGTGCTGGAATGCTTTTTCCATCAGGATAAGAAGTATGTGCTGCATCTGAAGCAGGACCATGACCACCGGATTATATTGTGTGCATCCAGCAGACGGATTCCACAGTATCTGGACCAGATGTTATGGAGCAGAGGAATGGGAGCGATTCTGACAAGCGGAACTTTAAAAACCGGACAGGGATTTTCCCACATTCGGAAAATGACAGGATTACAGAGAGTGCGGAGAGTCCGGGAATATGTGGCAGACTCCCCGTTTGAATATCAGAAGAACTGTCTGTTATATCTGCCAAAGAATTTGAAGACATGCAGAAGAGAAAGTCAGGAAGAGGCAGAGATGATAGCAGACCATATCCATTCACTGATCTGTTCGACTTACGGGCATACGCTAGTGCTGTTTACATCTTATCATTTGATGGGAAACGTTTACCAGATGTTAAGGGATGAAATTCCGTTCCCGATGATAGAGGTGTGGAGACATTCACCGGAAGAGATCACAAGATTTAAACAGATGGACAATGCTGTCCTTTTTGCAGCCGGCTCCTGTTGGGAAGGAGTAGACTTCCCTGGAGATATGGTATCTTCGCTGATTATAGTAAAACTGCCCTTTGCTGTTCCTGATCCCATCAGTGAAGCACAGAAGAAGGAATATGCCAGCCTGAAAGATTATATTCAGGCAGTGATTGTTCCAGACATGCAGAAAAAACTAAGACAGGGATTCGGACGTGCTCTCCGCACCGAGACAGATACTTGTGTCGTGTCCATTTTAGACGAGCGTGCAGGAGAAGGTGGCAGGTATCATGAGGAAGTAATGTGTGCGCTTCCGAGCTGCAAGATGGCAAAAGATATCAAGGATGTCCAGCACTTTATTCGAAACCGGAAAGGCGTGGAATACTACCTGTAACCGTTCGTGGTTCTGCTACAGAAAAAGCAGATTTTGCACGAAAAGTTTGGTGGTATTTCAAGGGCGTTTTCGGTGGGATTGTTGGTATTGATGAATAGCTATTTCGGCATGAAGTGGGTATACTGTGTATAGCGTTAGAGGAAAGGAGGCAGCTTATGATATACAAGGTGGAAACGATAAAAGATGGAACAGAAAAATATTTTTTCATCAGAAATCTGGAAACAATGAGTATTGAAGAACTGCCAAGTAAATATCTAATGCATAAGATTAAATGTAAACGTTCACCAAATACAGTGAAACGCACAGCATTTTCAATCTGCTATTATATGAAATATATGGCAGAGAAAGAAATGGAACTCACAGAAGTCTATCAGTTAGATTATGAAAAACAGACAGAACACTTTGTGGAATTTTTATACTGGCTTAAAGCCGGAAACCATACAGAGCAAACGGCTGGAGAAAAGAAGTGTCCGAATGAAGGAACCTGCAACGCATACTTAAAAGATGTGTTCAGGTTCTATTTATTTATAGAGGCAGAATATGAACAGTACGGAAGTCTCAAAACCTTATCGTATAACCAGATTATAGCGGTTAATCAGGTGGGAGTAAAAAAGGTACTGCGGAATCATTCTTTTAAAGCCTATCTGAAGGAAGAGGAACATCGTGGGAGAACAGCAAAAGAAAATCAGATTATTACAATTTTACAGGCCTGTACGAACCGAAGAGATCAGCTTCTGTTACTTATGTTAGCAGAAACCGGATACAGAATTGGGGAACTACTGGGAGTAAAATATGTCAAAGATATTGATTATAGGAATCACATGATAAGGGTATGCTTCCGGGAAGATAATGAAAATGAAGCGAGAGCCAAAAATGCGGAATACAGAAGTGCCAAGATAAGTAATGATACGTTTGAATTTCTCATGGATTATCTGGCAAAATATCGGAAAATCCTGCAACATCAGGATTACCTGTTTGTGAATATCATGGGTGAGAACATTGGAAAGCCATTAAGAGTGGACAGTGTATATGATATGTTGGACCGAATGGAAAAGAAAACCGGAGTTAAAATCACACCCCACATGTTACGTCACTATTTTGCAAATATGCGAAAGCAGGCAGGATGGGAACTGGAAATGATCAGTCAGGCATTGGGGCATAAACATTTGGATACGACTATAAAGTATCTGGACTGGCTGGATGATGAACTGATAGAAGCAAGTAATGAGTTTTATGCACAACACACTGCTATTTATGGGGCGGAACGTCTGCTGGAGTAGGGAGGTGTGAGAAATACCTATATATTTATTGCAACAGGCAGAACACATAACAGAATCTGAAGTAGATATTGAGAAGAAAAAGCAGGAACTATATTCAGAAATTGATGCACTTGGAATAAAAAGCGATTCAAGAATTAACAAATTGAAAAAGTTCTTGGCAGATAGAAAAATCTGGCATCTGGAAGAAATGGATTATCCTTTGCGAAATTCGTATGAACAATATTTAAGAGGACAGATACGATCACAAATTGTATCTTTCTATTTGAAAATATATGATACGGTAAAACAACAACATATCTATCAACAAATGCAGACGCTAAATGGAAAGCGGATATATGAATGGAAATATCAAAATAAAATTTATTTTCTGAAGTATTATCCGGAAAAGGAAATAGCTGAGACCTTTGAAACTTCTTATAAAACAAACCTATTGGTGTGGGATTTTACACAAAATTGTTCAGAAGTTTTAAAGAAACAAATTTTTTATACGTTGAGTCGTATCATTGCCAATACTTCAATGTCTAAGGCTTATAGAAATGTCAGGTTAAAATCCTTAAAACTTCTTTATGATTCTTGTGTTCAGTTAAATATTACGGATATTGGATTGCTGGAAATGGAACAAGTGGAAACTATTTTAAAGAATTTTCCCGAAACGAGTCAACGAAGTATTTTAGGTGAATGCAGAAGAGATGCGTTTATGCAGCAGGAACAGATCCAATGGGAAGCAAATGTATGGTATCTGGAACGATTACATCTTGGAAAACATCGGATAGACGAAAGTAAATCCTTAATTAGCATTTCTTTTATGGAAGTCAAGGAAATACAGAATCGAGAAATTTTACAGGCATACATGAAATATGAACTGGGAATTACTGGACAGGCAGTCAGCACGATTGTACGAAGATTTGTATGTATTAGAAATTTTATTGAACTGCTGGAACAAGAAAAGATACTGGCGATTCATGCAACTGTCGCAGAAGTAAAAAAGTATGCAGACGGCTTGCGAGAACGGGGAATACAGGCAAAGGGATTTAATGAAAGAATTTTCGGTATCGGTCATTTTTATAAATTCATGGAAGTTAAACAGTATATTACAAGAATGCCATTCCGAATTGAATATTTCCAACAAAAAGAAGTAATAGTACATCATGATCGTAGCGTTGAGGAAACAGTATATATGGAAATTTTGAAAAAATTATATCTTTTTCCAGAGCGATTACGATGTATGTTCCTACATCTGTGGTGTCTAGGATTACGGGCGAGTGAAGTGTGTACATTGAAAGGAAATGCTTATTATCAGCAGGGCGAGGATTATTGGATTCAGGTGTATCAGGTCAAAATGAAGAATTATAAAAGGATTCCAATCCCACAGACACTTTATCAGAT
>OHTF01000338.1_pt1 | contig 20407 bp, 20 predicted proteins | sample 1578811 | NCBI WGS metagenome assembly OHTF01 (sample SAMEA3879571, study PRJEB24766) | human gut metagenome | biome: human-associated habitat; feature: feces | place: USA | collected 1985/1987
CCCGCCATTATTACGCGGCGGGTTTTACATTATAAATTCAGCAAAAGCATAGAGATGTGCTTCAAGGCACGAGCCAAAAAATGTGGCGGTTAAATTCAGCACGCTATTTTTCGGGAGCCCGGGCGGAATCGGAGAAGCCACATCATTTTTGCCGGGCCGCAGAAGTATATCTCTATGCTTTTAAATTTTTAAATTATGATATTGCTACGCTTTCTCATTCCACAAAGTAAAGCCCAGTATCAGCGCGCCGCCGATAAGCTGCATCAGCGTCATGGGCTCGCCCAGTAAAAGTACGGAAATTATTACGGCAACCAGGGGGTCTATATAGCTTAAAATAGCGGCTTCCTGCCCCGTTAAATCTTTCAGTGCGGAAAAATACAGGCAGTAAGTAATGCCTGTATGGAACAGACCCACCGTCAGCAGGCACGCCCAGCCGGTACCGTCCAGCAGGTTCAAATTAAACCCGCTGCTTAACGCCACATACGGCAGCAAAGTAACAACGGCCGCCAGCATCTGCAGTATGGTACGCTGTATGCCTGCCACGTTTTTAATAAATTTATTAAGCAAAATAACAGCGGCATAAAAAACCGCCGCCCCCAGCCCAAACAAAATACCTGTAATACCGGCAGTTTCTTCACCGCCGCCGGTGCCTATAATAAGCACCAGCCCCAGCGTGGACATTACAAAGCAGATAATCTGTTTCGCCGTCAGCCGTTCGTGAAACAAAAGCGGCGAAGCCACCGTAACGATAACCGGCGCAAAGTAATAGCTTAAAGTCGCCGCCGAAATTGTTGTATAGCGGTACGCCTGAAACAGCAAAATCCAGTTAATGCCCATGGCAATGCCGGAAGCAAGTAAAAGCGGCAGCTCACGCCCGGCGTTTTTTAAATTAAGCCCGCCTTTTTTAATAAATACCAGGTAAAACCCGATAAGAACGGAAGCCAGCACCGCACGGTACAGCGCCAGTTCACCGCTTGTTACACCGATATTGCGTGTAAAAACGCCCAGCGTGCCAAAAATAACCATAGCCGCACTGAGCATTAATTTTGCCTGTACACTTTCCTTCATAATATCTTTCCCTTTCAAAACAAAATAAATTTTGTAACAGCGTTTTAAATATTGCTGTTTTCTTTTAATATATTGATATTAGTGTAACTCTGTTAAAGAATTATGTCAACAAACGTAAATAAATAAAGCACAGCAAACAAAAATAAACCGCTAAAATTTTATTAAAATCTTTTGTATCTTTCTGCAAATATGGTACAATGTTTAGGAATTTATTTTGCTTTTACGGAAAGGCGTTTAACAAGTGCTTGCAAAAATAAAAAACTATCTGCGCAATGATGTTGTTTTAAGCGTTTCGCTGCTGCTGGCGCTGCTTTCGTGCCTCATTGAGCCGCCCAGCCTTAAATATCTGCGCTATATTGATTTTAATACGCTCATCATGCTGTTCTGCCTGATGCTGATTATTGAAGGCCTGCGCGGGCAGAACTTTTTGCAGTTTATCGGCAGCCGCATATTAATTAAGGTAAAAACAAGGCGCGGCATTGTGTTTACGCTGATATTTTTATGCTTCATCAGCAGCATGTTCATCACCAATGACGTTTCGCTGATTACCTTTGTGCCTTTCGGCATTATGATTTTGGAAATGATTAATTTAACGGACAAACTTTGCGGCACCGTTACGCTGATGACGATAGCGGCCAACCTCGGCAGCATGTTTACGCCTATCGGCAATCCGCAGAATTTGTACCTGTTTTCGCTTTCGGGCATGGGCGTGCCGGAATTTCTGGAGCTGATGTGGCTGTATACCGGTCTTGCCGCCTTTATGCTGACGGTAGTTGTGCTTGTATTTTACCCGGAAGAACACCTGCAGCTGGATATAAAAACCGAACGGCTTAAAGACAAGCGCACCGTCTGCTTTTACCTTGTTTTATTTGCCTTGTGCGTGCTAACCGTGGCCCACTTTGTGCCGCACCTGGTACTGCTGGCCATTGTTGCCGCCGCGCTTTTATACAAAAATAAAAGCCTGTTCCGGCAGATTGACTACTCCCTGCTGCTGACCTTCCTTTTCTTTTTTATTTTTGTCGGCAATATAAACCATATCGGAAACCTGCACAGTTTCATCAATCAGATTCTGGCCGGCAACGAAGTTTTAATAAGCGTCGCCGTCAGCCAGGTTATCAGCAACGTACCTGCAGCAATGCTACTTTCAGGTTACAGCAGTAACTACGCCGCGCTCATCGTAGGCACCAACCTCGGCGGCCTCGGCACGCTCATCGCTTCCATGGCAAGCCTTATCTCTTACAAGCAAGTTGCTGCAAAGTATCCGCATTTAAGGCGGCAGTACCTGGCAATTTTTACGGTTGACAATTTAATATTTTTGGCAGCACTGTATGCGCTGCATGCTTTTTACTGATATAAACGGCACGGCCTTAAATTTTTGGCACTGCCGTTTTGCATCTTCCGCAGGAATATTTTTATAAAAAAGCCGGATAGCCTTGCGGTAAAATGCTATAAATGGTATGATAAGAAAGGATAATAAGTTTTGTCGTTAAGGAAGGGCACAAAAGAGGCTGCTTCCTGTTTCTTATTGTAAAAAACACTTTGGGGGGCAAAAATATGATTGAACGCTATACCAATCCGGAAATGGGCAATATCTGGACTCTTGAAAACGAATTCCGCACCATGCTGCGCGTGGAAATTCTTGCCTGCGAAGCCATGAACAAACTGGGCATTGTGCCTGATGATGCTTTGCATGACATTCAGACCAAAGCAGATTTCCGCATTGAACGCATTAAAGAAATTGAGGCTGTTACCAACCACGATATTATCGCCTTTTTAACAAATGTTGCAGAATATGTGGGCGATGCTTCCAAATACATCCATAAAGGCTTAACCTCAAGCGACGTTAAAGACACCGCTATGGGCGTTATGATGCAGCAGTCCGCAGACCTTTTGATGAAACACCTCGAAAAACTGCACGAAGTTTTAAAACGCCGCGCCGCCGAACACAAACACACCGTTATGATTGGCCGCACGCACGGCATTCACGCCGAACCGATGACCTTCGGCCTGAAATTTGCGCTGTGGATGGATGAAACCGAACGCAATATGGAACGCCTGAAACAGGCCCGCGAATTTATTTCCGTAGGCAAACTTTCCGGCGCTGTCGGTACTTATTCCAATATCGACCCGTTTGTTGAAGAATATGTATGCGAAAAACTCGGCATTAAGGCTGCACGCCTGGCAACCCAGGTTATCCAGCGCGACCGCCACGCCGATTATTTAACCACCATCGCCATTATCGGTTCTTCGCTGGAAAAAATGGCGACCGAAATCCGCAATCTCCAGCGCACCGATATCCGCGAAGCTGAAGAATATTTTGCGCCCGGCCAGAAAGGTTCTTCGGCCATGCCGCACAAACGCAACCCCATTACCTGCGAAAAAATCTCCGGTATGGCAAGGCTGCTGCGCGGTTATGCCATTGCCGCCCTTGAAGATGTTACGCTGTGGCATGAACGCGATATTTCCCATTCTTCCGTAGAAAGGGTTATTCTGCCGGATGCAACCATTGCACTGGACCATATGCTGCGCAAATTCATCAACATTGTTGATAAACTGCTGGTTTATCCGGATGCCATGATTGCCAACATGAACAAAACCGGCGGCCTTATTTACAGCCAGAACCTGCTGATTGCCCTTGTAAGCAAAGGCGTACTGCGCGAGGACGCTTACAAATGGGTACAGCGCAACGCTATGGCGCGCTGGCTGGAAGGTGCAGACTTTAAAACCAATGTTGAACACGATGAGGATATTAAAAAATACCTCACCGATGAAGAAATTGAGCATTGCTTTGACCCCATGCCGATGCTGCGCAATGTAGACCTCATTATGGCGCGCTTCGGATTATGATTATATAAGGAGAGATAGTTATGTCATCTGTTGTAGTTATCGGCGCCCAGTGGGGCGATGAAGGCAAAGGCAAGATTGTTGATTACCTGGCTCAGAAAGCCAACGCTGTTGTACGTTATTCCGGCGGCTCCAACGCAGGGCACACCGTTGTTGTAGACGATGTTGCCTATAAACTGCGTCTTTTGCCCTCCGGCGTACTGTACAAAGATAAAATCAATATCCTCGGCAACGGCGTAGTTATTAACCCCGCAGTTGTACTTCAGGAAATTGCAGGCATGAAAGCCCAGGGCATTGACTGCAGCAATCTTTTGATTTCCGACCGCGCCCACGTTGTTATGCCCTACCATGCAAAATTGGACGAACTGCAGGAAGCTGCACTCGGCGAACACAAAATCGGCACTACCAAAGGCGGCATCGGCCCCTGCTACATGGATAAAGTTGCCCGCACCGGCATTCGCATCTGCGATTTGATGGAACCCGATACTTTTGCTGACAAGCTGCGTGTAAACCTGGCTGCCAAAAATGAAATTATTACCAAAATTTACGGCGGCGAACCGTTTGACTATGACAGCGTGCTGAAAGAATACCTGGCTTATGCCGAAGAACTCCGCCCGCATGTTTGCGATACCGGCGTTGTGCTTGGCGAAGTTTTTGAAGCAGGCAAAAACGTATTGTTCGAAGGCGCACAGGCTACCTTCCTTGATATTGACCACGGCACCTATCCGTATGTAACAAGCTCCAACCCGACTGCTGCCAATGCGGCAACCGGCAGCGGCGTAGGCCCGCTGTGCATCAACCATGTGGTTGGCGTTGTCAAGGCATACACCACCCGTGTTGGCGAAGGCCCGTTTGTATGCGAACTGTTTGACGCTGACGGCAACGCCCTGCGTGAACGCGGCCACGAATACGGCACCGTTACCGGACGCCCGCGCCGCTGCGGCTGGCTTGACGCCTTTATGCTGAAATACAGCGCACGCGTAAACAGCCTTGACTGCCTGGCAGTAACCCGCCTTGATATTCTTGACGAAATGCCGGTAATTAAAATGTGCGTAGGCTACAAATATAACGGCGAAGAAATCAAACAAATCCCGGCAAGCCTGAAAGTTTTGGCACAGGTTGAACCTGTTTACGAAGAATTTGAAGGCTGGATGACCGATATCAGCGGCGTACGCAAATACGAAGACCTGCCGGAAAACTGCAAAAAATACTTAAAACGCATGAGCGAAGTAGCTGGCGTTGAAGTAGGCATTGTTTCCGTAGGCCCCGACCGCGAACAGACCATGATTTTAAAAGAACTGTTTTAAAAAGTTCATAAACTGAATAATTAACTGCGGCACAGCTTTAGGCTGTGCCGTTTTAATACGGGAGAACAGTTTTATGGCCAATCTGCACTATGTACTTCATAAAGGAAATAAAAATACCGGCAGCCTCAAATTTGTGCAGCCGGAAGCTATGCAGGCCGTACTTGAATTTCACAGCGGCATTGCAGGTTATGCGCAAACTCCGCTTGTAAGCCTGCCTAATCTTGCAAAACAGCTCGGCGTTGGGCAGATTTTTGTTAAAGACGAATCGGCACGCTTTGGGCTTAATGCCTTTAAAGCACTGGGCGGCAGTTACGCCATTGCCAGATATTTATGCGGCAAATTAAATATGCCCGTTGACGGAAACAGTTTTAATGTGCTGTGCAGCGAAGAAACCAGAGCCAAACTCGGCACAGTAACCTTTGTAACGGCAACGGACGGCAATCACGGGCGCGGCGTAGCCTGGGCTGCCAAACTTCTGGGGCATAAAGCAGTTGTTTACCTGCCCGAAGGCTCAAGCCAGGAACGGCTTAACAACATCCGCGCGCTGGGCGCAGAAGCGGAAATTACAAAATTTAACTACGACGGCGCCGTGCGCCTTGCCTATGCCATGAGCCGCAAGCACGGCTGGGTGCTGGTACAGGACACCGCCTGGAGCGGCTACGAAGAAATGCCCACCTGGATTATGCAGGGCTATACCACCATGGCGCAGGAAATTACTGCTCAGCTAAACGGCATAGGCATAATGCCGACGCACTTGTTTTTGCAGGCCGGTGTAGGCAGCATGGCAGGCGCAGTGCTCGGCTATTTTGCAGCACTTTGGCAGAATAACCTGCCTGTTACCGTTATCTGCGAGCCGGACAAAGCAGCCTGCCTGTATAAAACGGCAGCGGCAAACGACGGCACGCTGCACAAAGTAACCGGCAGAATGAACAGCATGATGGCCGGGCTTTGCTGCGGCGAACCCTGCACTGTAAGCTGGGATATAATCAATAATTTTGCAAACGCCTTTATTGCCTGCAGCGATGACTATGCAGCACGCGGCATGCGGCTTTTGGGTATGCCGCAAAGCGGCGATGCGCGCATTGTTTCGGGCGAATCGGGCGCGGTAACCGCCGGAGTTCTGGCAGCGCTGATGCAGGACCCAGAGCTTGCACAGCTGCGCAATGAACTTGGGCTCGATGAAAACTCGCGCGTACTTTTAATAAGTACGGAAGGCGCTACCGACAAAGTAAACTACCTTAAGGTACTCAGCGGCAAATGGAAACCGGAAAACAAATAAAACGCTTTATTTACGGCATAAAAAATACGCAGGCTTGATGATTTTAAAATCATCAGGCCTGCTTTTATTTTGTTCGTATTTTATAAATTTCCGTTCGTTGCTTCCGCCAGCATTACGCCCTCACCGGCATGCACACGCACCGGCACCATAATTTTCTGCCCCGGCTGCAAATCGGTATTCTGCAAACCGTTTGCCTCGCAGATACGGTAAATAACAGCGCGCACATCTTCGTCATCTTCCGCCCAGCGGGAAGCAATATCCCACATGGTATCGCCGCTGTACACGGTTACCGTGCGCGTAGTGTAAATTTCATCTGCTGCGGATACCGTGCCGAACACGTAACCACTGTATAATAAAAAGACTGCCATTACTATTGCCGTCAGCTTTTTCATAAACAATCAACCGCCTTTCAAAACATTTGTTCGTTATAGTTATAATAAAACGAACAGCGTGTTTTGTCAAGCATATTTATGAAAATTTGTTCGTATTTTTAGTTTATGCTGCAAACAAATTAAGAAACAACCCACATATAAAACGGCATTACAACAACAGCCAAAACCGTTGTAACAACCGTAAGGGTAGCGGCATATTCGTAATCGGCCCCATAATTTTTTGCAAGCACAGGCAGCACGGAAGGTGCAGGCATGGCAGCCTGAATGGTAAACACCTGCGTCATAAGCGGCGGTATGCCAATTACCGGCGCCATTAAAATAATTCCCAGCGGGCAAACTACAAAACGCCCGAACAGGGCAAGTAAAATCTGCCGGTCAAAATGAATTTTGCTCCAGTCCGCATTGCTTACAACGGCGCCTATAAAAAGCATGGCCAGCGGCGTTGTCATATTGCCCATGTATTTAAAAGAAACAAGCAGCGGATGCGGCAGGTGCAGTTCAAGCATTACCAAGGTAAAGCCAATGGCAAAGCCTGCCAGCGGCGGGTTAACAATGTGCTTCAGCGTCTGCACGCTAAAGAGCGGCGGTACGTTTTCCGTTCCGTCAACAGCAATAATATGGGCCGCCACAACCCAGAACACTACTGTATTTGCCATATAATAAACCAGTACAAACGGTATGCACTTTGTACCAAACAGTTCGGTGGAAAGCGGCAGACCTATTAAAATGGTATTGGTTACAAAAAACACCGCCGCCAGAACACCGCGCCGCCCTTTGGGTATTTTGGCAAAACGCACGGCAAGCTGCCCGATGATAAAACAGATTATCATCGACGAAACCGCTACCGGAAGGCCGCTGCTCATTTGTATAACCGTATCGTGCGTAAGCGTTTCCGTTAAATTCACAATCATATACAGCGGCAGGCAGATTTTTGTTATCAGTTTGGAAATCAGGTTCAGGCTTTCTTCCGAAAACCAGTGGTGGCTGCCAAGGTAATACCCAGCCAATACCATCAGGCTGACGGTAAAAACGCCTTCAAACGCATGCAGTACAATATCCACGCGGCCTCACTTCCTTTTTAAAGCATTATTTTTTAATTTGCAGCGTTTTTAACTTCCTCCAGTTTGGCTTTCATCCATTCAATCATGGCAAGCTTGCCAAATTCAAACCAGGTGGTGCAGTTGCTGTTTTTGGCAATGTAAGCGTTCCATTTTTCCTGGTTTACGTTTTCTGCCTCCAGCAGGTTCATAATGCCGAAACCGCTGCGGATTATTAAATCGTTCATGGAAGTAAACTTGCTGTTTTCCTGCAAAAACTTATCGTTGAACAGTGCCGGGAAAGACACAAGGCTCAGGGCTTTGCCAAGTTCTTTATCATGCTTAAAAATTTCAAGATAGTGTTGAAATTCCTTCTCAATATCCATCTTTTCTTTGTTTTCCATAATTACAATTCCTCCGGAGTAGAATTTTAAAAATAAAATTTATGCTTTTATTTTAACACACATAACAATATAAAAAAACCGTTAAAAATTTTAATTTTCTTCCGGCAAAATGCCGCCCTTTAAATTTTTGTTGAATCCCTACTTGATTAGTAGTAAAATACTTTATATGAAAGGAGTTCAGCATGAAAATATCTACCAAAGGACGTTACGCGCTGCGCCTGATGCTTGATTTAGCAGCAAACAGCCAGCATGAATATACGCCGGTTAAAGAAATTTCCCTGCGGCAGGATATATCCGATAAATATCTGGAGCAGATTATCGGCCGTTTGAGCAAAGCCGGGCTTGTACAAAGCGCCCGCGGCGCGCAGGGTGGCTATAAACTTACCAAAGCGCCGTCAGAATGCACCGTTGGGGAAATACTGCGCGTGCTTGAAGGCGACCTTGCCCCGGTAGCCTGCGCGGCATCCGTGCACCCGGCACTCTGCCCGCGCCTTGATGACTGCGTTACAACAGAAGTATGGCGGCGTATAGGCGAAGCCATCAACAATGTTGTAGATAATATTACGCTGGCGGATTTACTGAAATGGCAGGAAGAAAAATGCTGCTGTAAATAAAAGTGCTTTAACCATGCTTTATAATAATCAGGAGGGATTTTTTATGGCAAATTTAACACGTGAAGAAGCCTGGGAATTAGTAAAAGAATATAACAAAGACCCGTTTCATCTGCGCCACGCGCTGACAGTGGAAGGCGTTATGCGCTGGTACGCCAACGAGCTCGGCTACGGCGATGAAGCAGATTTCTGGGCACTGGCCGGGCTTTTGCACGACCTTGATTTTGAAATGTACCCGGAACAGCACTGCATTAAATCGCAGGAAATTATGCGTGAACGCGGCATAGACGAAAAACTTATCCACGCCACCGCCAGCCACGGCTACGGCCTTGTGTGCGATGTTAAACCGGAACACCAGATGGAAAAAATTCTGTTTGCCGCCGACGAGCTTACCGGCCTTATCGGCGCGGCCGCTTTAATGCGCCCTTCCAAAAGCGTAAGCGACATGGAAGTAAAATCCATTAAAAAGAAATTTAAAGATAAAAAATTTGCGGCAGGCTGCCACCGCGAGGTAATTGCGCAGGGCGCCGAAATGCTTGGCTGGACGCTTGACGAGCTGTTTGAAAAAACCATTGAAGCAATGCGCGTTGACGAAGCCAAAATAAACGAAATCTGCGCAGCGCTGCCGCCGAAGGAATAACATGAAGAAAAAAGTACTTGCCGCCATGAGCGGCGGCGTAGACAGTTCTGCCGCGGCAATGCTGCTTTTACAGCAGGGTTACGAAGTTATTGGCGTTACGGCGCGTATGTTTAACGGCTGCGATATCGGCCTGCCGGATGCGCCGCTTAATATTGAGCGCGACATTAAAGACGCACAGGCCGTAGCGCAGAAACTTGGCATTGAGCACAAAGTTGTTGATTTAAGAGCCTGCTTTAACAGGCACGTTATACAGCACTTTGCCAGCGAATACCGCTGCGGCAGCACTCCTAACCCATGCGTGGACTGCAACAAATACATAAAATTCGGCGCACTGTTGGATTACGCCAAAGAGCTTGGCTGTAACTACCTGGCAACAGGGCATTATGCCCGCATAGTTTACGATAACGCAAAGAGCCGCTGGCTTTTGGCACGCGGCGAGGACCACCGCAAGGACCAGAGCTACATGCTGTTTTCGCTCTCACAGGAGCAGCTTTCGCACGTGCTGCTGCCCCTTGGCGGTGTAAGCAAAGACGAAATACGCAGGCTTGCCGCCGAAGCAGGCCTTGTTACCGCCCAAAAGCCGGACAGCCAGGATATCTGCTTTGTGCCTGACGGCGATTATGCCGGTTTAATCGGGCGCATCGGCAAAACTTCCGGTACCGCCGGTAATTTCGTGCATCTTAACGGGCAGGTTCTCGGCCGCCACAAAGGGCTTGTAAATTACACCATCGGCCAGCGCAAAGGCCTTGGCATTGCCTACGATTACCCCTTATATGTAATAGAAAAAGACACCGCTTCCGGAAACGTTACGGTAGGCCCGGCAGAAGCTTTGTTCAGCCGCGGGCTGCTTGCCAAAAACTGTAATTTTATTACCGAAGCCGCCCTTACCGGCCCGCTGCGCGTAACCGCCAAAACACGCTACCGCCAGCAGGACGTACCGGCAACCATTGAACCCTGCGGCGAATATGTAAAAGTTACCTTTGATGAACCCATGCGCGCCGTTACGCCGGGGCAGGCCGTTGTATTTTATAACGGCGAATTTATTGTAGGCGGCGGTATTATACAAAGCGCGCTGAAGGAGTAAGCCATGAAAAAAACTATTGTCGCTTTGGCAATCTGCCTGTTTGCAGCCGGTGCTGCGCACGCTGCAATGCCGCAGACGCCAAACACAATTACGCCGGATTTACTGGCAGAAGCAACGGCAAAACTGAATAACCCGCCAGCGGAAAACCAAACCGGCACGGAGCAGCAGAACGCCAAAACGCCAAAAGAGAGCCCGGAACCCGAAAGCAGTAATACAACTGCGCCAAACGGTACAGCACCTGGGCAGGAAGCTGCCGTAAAAACACCGGCAAATGTAAAAACCGCAGACCCGGGCACCGAAAAGGGCAAAAACACCGTACAGCAGCAGGTTAAACAGCCGCGCGTTGTACGCCGCACGGTAAAAATAGAACCTGCCAAAGAAAACTGGTATTTAACCAAACCGGCAGATTTTACCTACTATGTTAATAAAACAGCCCCGTCTTACAGCCTGGCAATACCCACGGCATTCGGCGCGGATTTGCTGGCAGGGCTGCCCGCAGAAGGCCCTATGATTACCCGCGGTGCGGATGACGCAACGGCAATGATGTTTAACGCCTCCCTTCCGGACGGCAAAGCCGCAGTGTTTAAAGACGCGCTGGCAGGCAAACAGCTGATGGCGCCGCCCGCACCGGTAACGCGCCACCTTAAGGAAAAAGGCGAAGAAATTATTGAAATTACCGAATTTGAAGCGCCGCCGCAATACAGCTACCGGCAGGTAAATACCGAAGCTTTAAACCTGCCGCCCCAGCTGCAAAACCTTGTGCTTACGGAAGCAGGCGAATACAAAACCTTTCAAGGGCTTAACACCCGCTATATGCAGTTTAAATGCACCAGCGGCAATGTGCCCTGCCTGCTGCGCCTTACGCTTACGCAACACAGCGGCTATCAGTACACAGGGTTTTACCTGTTCCCCGAAAATAAGCGCCTTACCTTTATTCCCCTTGCGGATTACTCCGCGCGCAGCCTGCAATGCGGGCAAAGCTCACTGTTTGATAAATATTAAAAAAACTGCATCCTTGCAGCCAACCGGCTAAGGGTGCAGTTCTTTTTTTATTTGATTTACTTTTATAACATGCCGTTGTCTTTCAGCCACGGTTCAATTTTGCCGGATATATTTGCCAGCAGCCCGTCTTTTACATTTGCCTGCGGCAGGGTTTTGCGCAAATCGGCAACGCTTTCTTCCACGCCGCTGCCGCCGCTTGTTGCAAACAGCACCCCCTGCGCAAGAATGTACTTTTTGGTTAGCTGCTTTACCGAAGGTAAGCTTACGCACATAACCAAAGCTGATTGTAATATGCGCCGCAAAAGTCTTGCGGGGAGGTAAAAGCGTGCTACAATTAAAGAAAAGTTATCAACATGTGGAAAAAGTGGACAACTTAAAGGAGATAATTATGAAAAAACCGGCACGCAAAAAAATTACGGCGGCGCTGCTGTGTGCGGCGTTAAGCTGGCAGGGCTGCGTTTATGCCCAGCAAATGGAGGCGGAAACCGCCAAAGAAACGGATAAAACCTTGGAAGCGCTTTACCCTGCACCGGAAGCGCTGGTGCTGCTTAACAGCAACGGTACTTTGGGCATTATGCCGCTGGATGCAGGCACAGGCACTGACAGCATACAGGAAGGCACCAACGCAAATGCAAGCGGAGAGGATTCCATAGCATTTGGCACTAATGCTATGGCGACAAACAAACAAGCAATTGCAATAGGCAGAGCTACTAATGCCACTGGACAATATGCAACCGCAATCGGATGGGATGCTGAGGCAACAGAAGAAGGTGCTACCGCAGTAGGTAACAGAAGCGAAGCAAAAAATACATATGCAACAGCATTAGGTGCTATGGCTAAAGCTACAGGATTGAGAGCTACTGCATTAGGGTCTAACACGGAAGCGAGTGGAAGTGGTAGCGTTGCAATAGGTGAGGGAGCAAAAGCATCTGAGCAATCAAGCATAGCTGTTGGTAACGAAGCACAAACCACGGGCAATAGTGCTGTTGCCATAGGCAGCGGAGCAAGAGGTAGTGCAACAAACGCAACGGCAATAGGTGCCAATGCAAGTGTTTCTTCCGAAAATTCTGTCGCTATTGGTTCTAATTCTTACGTATCGGCTGCAAACACGGTAAGTTTTGCCAGTATGAGCCAGTACTATGGTTCTAACTACCGCAATCTTGAAGGCATTGAAGATGTTTATGTAAACGGCGGCATAATTTTTACAGATGATGGCGCAGGAAGCAATGTCGATTTGCAGCAGGGCGAACTGCGCGGCGTTACCAAAATTAACGGCGTGTTGTACAGTTCTGATACAAATAACAACACTTATTCTATCGGTAATATTGTGTTTGGCGCGGACGGCACTAATGTGCAAAGCATTAACGGCATCCACTTTGGCGTTGATAATGTAAGTAATACCTATTCCATTGGCAATATTGTGTTTGACAACAATGGACAGGTAACAAGCATCAACGGCACTGATTTCAGCAAGCTGGTAAATACTGATTTAAGCAGTATAACCGGCGATATAGAAAGCCTTAAAAGCAGCGTTGGCGACATAACGAGTAATGTCGGAAGCATTAAAAATGAGATTAGCGGTATCGGCAATGATATTACAAATATTAAAAACGATATTACTGATATTAAAAATGACATTGGCGATTTGGAAAACAGCAGCGGCAATGTAGACGACGAGGACATTCAACCCGGCAGCGTTACCGTTGGCGATGCGGCTAATGGCACGCAAACCGTTATCGACAGCACCGGCACGGTAATGACCAAAAACGAAGACGGCTTTACCAACACCACAACCATGGACGGCAGTAGCACCGTAATGACCAAGACCGATGGCAGCACCACCAGCACAACCACTACGGAAGCCGGCAGCATTAAGGTAAGCAGCGAAACCACCGGCACAGACGGCAGCAAGCAGACATCTTCCGTTTCTATCGCGGGCGGCGATATTGAGCTTAGCAAAACCGGCGCCGACGGCAAGCAGCAAACTATTAAGGTTGGCGAAGAAATAAGCAGCATCCGCGGCGATATGGACAGTATGCGCAGCGATATTAACGCTATGGGGCGCAGCATAGACCGCCTTGGCGAAGAAATTGACGAAGTCGGCGCATTAAGTGCGGCTTTGGCAGGCCTGCACCCAAATCCGGTTAATGCCAACAGCCGTGCCGATTTTGCTATGGCAGTCGGCAGTTATGACGGCGAATCGGCTATTGCCGCAGGTGCGTTTTATCGCCCGGATAAGCGCACTATGTTAAGCCTTGGCGCTTCCGCAACCAGCGGCAACCAAATGTTTAATATGGGCGTAACCTTTGCGCTGGATAAGCTGCCCGAAAAAGAAAATACAAACAGCGAAGTGTTGCAGGCAGTTTTGGCGCGCCTTGATAAACTGGAAGCCGAAAACGCAGAACTGAAAGCACAGGTAGCAGCACAAAAAGAAGCAGATAACGCTTAAAAAACTGTAATAAGGTAAAACAAAACCTGCCTCCGGACAGATTATTTCCGTACCGAAGGCAGGTTTTTTATGCGTTGTAAGCAATACCGCATTATAAAAATTTTTGTTTTACGCTTTTTGCGAAAGCAAAAGCCCCAGTATAATCAGCACGCCGCCCGCCAGCATTTTTACCGTTACAGGCTCGTTTAAAACAATTACCGCCGAAGCAACTGTCAGCACCGGCACAGCATAAATATAAGCGCTCGTTTTAACGGCGCCCAGCACTTTAACGGCATAGTTCCACGTTACAAAGCACATGGCAGATGCGCCCAGCCCCAAAAACAAAATATTAAACAAATATGCCGGGTTGTAAAAGCGTGTTAAATCCGGCGTAAAGCCGAAGATATATAAAGCAGGCAGCATAAACAGCAGCCCGTAAAAAAAGATATGCCGCGTAATTAAAATGGTGTTGTAACCGAAGGTTGTTATGCGCGTCAGCACGGCGTAAAGTGCCCACACGGCGGCAGCGCTTAACGCTAAAATATCGCCGGTAAGATTAAACTGCATACCGCTTTCGGCAGTGCTTATGAGGTAAATGCCTGCCATGGCAAGAACAAAACCAAAAATAAAACGCCGGTGCGGGCGTTCCTTACCGCGCGAAGCCGCAAAACCTGCCAGCGCCGTAAAAAACGGAGCCGTACAGAGCAGCACACCGACATTGGAAGCCAGCGTATAAGTAAGGGCTATATTTTCCAGCAAATAATAAAGGCAAATGCCGGTAAGCCCCGCTGCAACAAAATAAGCCTCCTGCCGCAGGCCGCCATAAGGCAGCAGCCGCGGGCAAATGGCAAACAGCGCCAGATAGCCTATAACAAAACGGCAGAACAGAATTTCCACCGGCAAAAAGCCCGTAAGCAGTATTTTTGTTGAAATAAACGTAACGCCCCACACAAAAATGGTTATAATTGCCGCTGCGTGGCCTCTTGTTTTATCCACGGCACTCCCTCCTTAACAAAATATTATAACAAAATCTGTCTGCTGTTTCCTGTAAAAAAACGTCAAAAAAAGACGGCCCTGTAAAAAGGCCGCCCCTTAAAAATTCCCGGTTATGCCAATTCTTTGGGTTCGCTGGTAAAGGAATATTCCGTTGCTTTAATGTTATCAAGATAAAAAACGGTCATAACGCCGTCATCGGCATTATACATATTTTTCAAAACCGGCACGGCTTCCAGCATGGCAACGCGCGCTTCGCGACGGTCGTCCATTTTTACCTCACCGTCAAGGCGAATCCAGCTGTCCTGCCCTTTCATGGCAGAAATTTCCACGCGCGGATTTTCCAAAAGCTGTTTGTAAACGTTTTTGGTTTTTGCGGTAATAAAATATAGTTTCCCTTCAAATTCGCACACAGCGCCGAACGGACGTACACGCGGCTGATTGCCGTCCATTGTCGAAAGATAAAATACGCCGCTTTCTTTTAAATAATCAAGTACAGCAGACATTGTTTTTATACTCCTTCCGTAAGCCGGTTTGTTTTGGCTTACGTTTTTATTATAACTCTGCCCGCACAAAAAATAAACAAACTTATATGCCCTTCGCCTTTAAAATGTTATAATAAAAATCAGCAGCAAGTTTAACGGAGGTGCCTTATGCTACTGTCCAATCTCAGCCTGATACTGGAAGGCGGAGGCATGCGCGGCATGTTTTCGGCCGGTGTTTTTGACGCTTTTCTGGAAAAAGAACTGGTTTTCCCGCATATCGCCGGGGTATCAGCGGGAGCCTGCAATATACTTTCGTATATGTCGGGGCAAAAGGGCCGCACCAGGCGGATTATTGAAGATTATGTGGGCGACGACCGTTACTGCAGCGTAAAAAACTGGCTGCGCACACGCTCGCTGTTCGGTTTCGATTTTATTTTAAACGATATTCCCCGCCATTTAATTCCATTTGATTACGATGCTTTTTATAAATATCCCGGCAGGCTGGAGGTTGGCACAACGGACTGCGGCACGGGCGAATCGGTATGGTATACGCAGATGGATATGGGCAGGAATTTTACGCCGGTACGCGCTTCGGCATCACTGCCGTTTCTGGCGCCCATTGTGCATTTCGATAAACGCCGCCTTTTGGACGGCGCGCTGACAGACCCCATTCCGTTTGACCGCGGGCAAAGGGCAGGCTACGATAAGTTTGTAATTGTGCTGACGCGCAACAAGGGCTACCGCAAAAACAGTACCGTTCCGGCGGCGCTGGTTAAGCTGTGGTACAAGCATTACCCGCTTTTGCAGCAGATTTTGGCAGAACGCCCGCAAAATTACAATAAACAAATAGAAGCCGTTGAAAAACTTGAACAGGAAGGCAAGGCCGTTATTATACGCCCTCAACAGCCGCTGACGATTGACCGGCTTGACCTTGACAAGGAAAAACTTTTAGCACTGTACGACCACGGCTATGACTGCGGCCTGCAAGCGGCAAATAAAATTATAAAATTAAATTACAAATAAGGAGAAGCAATAGATGCAGGAAATAAAATGCCCCAAATGCGGCGAAGTGTTTCAGGTTGACGAAACCGGCTACGCCGCCATTGTAAAACAGGTAAGGGACGAGGAATTCCACAGGGAAATTCACGAGCGCCTGGAACAGTTTGAAAAAGAAAAAAACGCTTCGGTAGAGCTTGCCAAAACCGCAACCGCCAAAGCGTATGATGTTGCGCTTGCCAAAAAAGCAATGGAAATTAACGATTTAAAAAGCCAGCTGAATATGCAGAAAATGTCGCAGGCCGCATCTTTACAGGACGCGCTTAACAAAAAAGAACTGGAGCTAGCGCAGAAAGACCAACTGATTGCCGGGCTTACGGCGCGCTTAAACGCAGGCAAACAGGAAATTGAACTTGCCGTTGCCAAAGTAGTTAACGAAAAACAGCAGGAGCTTAACGACAAGGAGCAAAGCATTTTGCAGCTTACTTCCGCCATTGAAAACGCCAAAAAAGAAAGTGAACTGCGCGAACAGACTTTAATTACCCAGTATGAAGAAAAGCTTAAATTTAAAGATGAAGAAATTGAGCGCTATAAAGACTTTAAACTGCGCCAGTCCACAAAAATGGTGGGCGAAAGCCTTGAGCAGCACTGCGAAATAGAGTTCAACAAGTTAAGAATGACCGGTTTTGCCAACGCGTATTTTGAAAAAGACAACGACGCGCGCACCGGCAGCAAGGGCGATTATATTTACCGCGAAGCGGACGAGGACGGCACGGAGTTTATTTCCATCATGTTTGAAATGAAAAACGAAATGGACGCCACTTCCACCAAAAAGAAAAATGAGAACTTTTTTAAGGAACTTGATAAAGACCGCCGCGAAAAGAACTGCGAGTACGCCGTGCTTGTTTCCATGCTGGAATCGGAAAGCGAGCTGTACAACACCGGCATCGTCGATGTTTCTTACCGCTACCCCAAAATGTACGTTATCCGCCCGCAGTTTTTCATCCCCATCATCACCATTCTGCGCAACGCGGCGCAGAATTCACTGCAATACCGCAAGGAATTAAGCGTTATTAAAACGCAGAACATTGATATTTCCAATTTTGAAAACGATTTGAATGAATTTAAAGATAAGTTTTCGCGCAATTACCGCCTTGCCAGCGAAAAATTTAAAAAAGCCATTGAAGAAATCGATAAAACGATTGACCATCTGCAAAAAACCAAAGACGCGCTTTTATCTTCCGAAAACAATCTGCGCCTTGCCAACAACAAAGCGGAAGACCTTTCCATTAAGCGTTTAACTCGCAACAACCCCACCATGGCCGCCAAATTTGCGGACTTGGCAAAAGACTAAAACTATATAAAATTAAGCAGCCTTTAAGGCAGTGCCGCTGCCGGTACACCCTAAAGGCTGTTTTTTATTGTCCATTTATACCAAAATTTTAATTAATTACCGTTTTCAGCCGTTTTGCGGCACACTAATTTAAAAGCAATTTCGTGCTCCAGCACCAGCGGCTTTTCCATGGCAAAAAATACCATGCTCTTGGCGGCAGCGGTTATTTCGTGCGTTATTTCCGCCGTAAAGGGGTCAATAATCTGCCCTATCACCTCGCCCCTGCGTACTTCTTCGCCCGGGGCTTTTAACGCTTTAAAAATGCCGCCTGCCGGTGTAAGTACGTTAATAAGCTCGCTTTCGCTGATGACGGTGGAAAGATAGCCGCTGTAACAGGTGTATTTTACCGCACCGACACGGCTTAAATAACGCAGTACGGCGTCCACCGCGTTTGTAGCGCTGTCATCATCAAGGCGCGAGGTTTCCTGCGTATAAATATTAAAGGTGGCGCTGTCCCATATCTGCCAGTTATAGTTCAGCGTTGTTGTGTCTATGGGCTTCGGCTCGCGCGTTACAATATACGGCAGCCCGAACATGCTGCCCAGCGCCGGGCTTTGGTAACCGGTATTAACAATGCGGGCGTGCGGTACAAATTTGCCGGGCAGGTAAAAGCTTGCCATATGGATGCCGCAGCGGTAATCCTTAACAGCCTCAAAAAGCCCCGCCGCTATGCGCTGCGTGGTTTCACCCAAATCGTAACCGGGAAACATTCTGTTAATGTCGCTGCCATCCATCGGCCAGAAACGTTTGCCGACATTCATAGAAAAGCGGTTGGCACAGGGAATGACGAGTATTTCGTGCCCCGGCAGCAAATTGCCGCGCTGCTCTATTTCCGCCAGCGCTTTTACAAGACGCGCGCAGGTGTACATTTGCTGTACCTCATCGCCGCGTATGCCGCCGACAACGGCGCAGGATTTTTCGCCTTCGCCGAAGCGGAAGCCTTCCAGCAGAAAGTCCTGCCGGTAAGGCATTTTCATTGTATATAAAATCTCGCGTTTCATTCTCTGCTGCCTCCCGTTACGATGCGCGCCAGCAGGCTGCCGGGATAAACAACGGGATATTCACGCAGGGTAAACAGCAACCCATCCTCAGGCGCAGTAACGCGCTCGTTAATATTCCCCGTCAGCGGGTCGGCAATAATGCCAAGCAGCTGCCCTTTTTTTACAGAACTGCCGTGCTGTGCCTGCGCCATAAAAATACCGGCGGCGCCGGCGTTTACAAAGACCACTTCGTCACGGCTGATAAGCGGCGTATGGGTACAATGCGTTTTTCCGTCCCACATGCCCTCGCTGCGCATCAAATTCAAAATTCCTTCGGTAAGCTGCTCACCATAAGCAGGCGTAAGGCGCATACCCACGCCCATTTCCACAACCAGGCAGCGCGTGCCGACAGAGTTCATGCTGCATGCAAAAGTGCTTTGCAGAACGGTGGCAGCCGGGTAAATCCAAACAAAATCCACGTTTAAAAGCCGTGCCAGCGGCACCAGTGCTTCTGCCGTTTCTTCAGAAATACGCACCTGCGGCATTTCGCGCAGAAAAATATTAGAGGCGTGAATATCAACAGCAATATCCGACCCCTTAACGTCATTAATTATTTCACTTGCAAAATATTCTGCCGCCGGGCCGCCGTTTTCTCCCGGAAAGATTCTGTTTAAATCAACGTCAAACAGGGGTATGCTGCGCTGAATTGTGTTAATGCCCAGCGGATTGACGGCGGGATAAATATCGACGGTGGCGTGCAAATATTCAGGGTGTTCCATAAGGCGGCGGTTTAAAAGCCACGCCGCATACTGCCCCTCCAGCTCGTCGCCGTGTATGCCTGTAACAACTGAAATACGTTTGCCCCCGTCCTTCTCAGGCAGCGGCGTTATTCTGTTTTTATGCAGTTCCAGGCGCTCGTGCACGGCAAGGCCAAGTCCGGCAACAGTTATGTCCATTTAGCTGCACCTCTTTCGGTATCTATGTTAAAAAGCAGCGGCGTGCTGCCTTAAATTTCTTTTACACGCATAAATACGGTCTGCGTCTGGTCCGCAAGGCCGTAAAAGGTTCCCTGCTCCACCGGGCAGTCGGCAGCATCGCGCCCTGTGGCAAAACGCAGGTAGCTTGCATCCGTACAGCAGTCGCGCGTCGGGTCGAAGCCATGCCATGCGCCTTCATAATAAATTTCTGCCCAGGCATGGGTTGCCCCCTCGCCAACGGTAAGCCCCATGCAGTAGCGTGCATGCCAGCCCGCAAGCCGCGCCAGCGCTATAAAAACATGCGCGTAATCCTGGCACACGCCGCGCCCGCCCGCCAGGGCTTCCTCGGCCGTAGTATAAATGCCGGTTGCCCCGGGCTGATAGCGCAAAAGGCTGTGTACGGCGTGGCAAAGCGCGTCCAGCGCGGCAAGCGTTTTACCGCGCGCCATGGCGGAAGAAACCTGCGTCAATATTCTTCCGGGTTTTG
>OHTF01000343.1_pt1 | contig 20299 bp, 27 predicted proteins | sample 1578811 | NCBI WGS metagenome assembly OHTF01 (sample SAMEA3879571, study PRJEB24766) | human gut metagenome | biome: human-associated habitat; feature: feces | place: USA | collected 1985/1987
TAACGACAAGCGTTATAATGTCCTGCCAACTGATTACTTCGGCATTCCCACCATCACGCGGCGTTACTTCAATCCATGCACGTGGATATTTCATATTACACCTCCAGCGGCGGTAGCTTCTTCAAATCTTCTTCCGCAATTAATTTCAAATCTTCCATAGCGTGCGCATTGGCCGGTAATGTAAGCGTTTTTACATCATCTGGCACAATCGCACTGTTAAGCCCGTTTATCATAGCTATATACTGCCAATCATCAGCATTACCGCTGATATTAACAGCTATTGACCGCAGGCAATCGCCTTGCACAAATGGTTTTGACACTGTAGCTACAGCCTGCAAAGCTCCGCTTGCTCCGCTTTTTGCCATTTCAGCTATGATATTGCTTTGTTTAACAAGGTTTGTCAGCTGATAGGTAAGCGATGTTGTTATATCACCAACCCTTATCAGCGACATTTCATAATCCACAAGGTCATCACGCTGCCAGTTATAATTAAAACTTTCAATTATAACTTTGGTATTAATCGGGCCGAAAATAAAAAGTGCTTCCGCGCCTTTGTTTTGCAGTTCTTCCAGCGCCCGCGCTTTATCCAGCGCACCTATTTCATTAATAACGCCTTTAAAGCTACAACTCTGTTCGCCCTGCCCCATATCCTGGTACTCTGTTTTATACCCCGGCACTTCAAAACGTGCGACCTTGCGGCTGGTTACAAACTCAATCTTTTTTTCAGGCGGTATCAATGAAATACCGCCTATATTTAAAATGCTCATACGCTTACCCCCTTGCGGCTGCGTATTTACCTGGTAATGCACCTGCGGTAAAGGTTGCCGCTTCCTCGGCACTGCGCACAATAACCTCGTTGTTCTGTTGAACACTAAGTCCGCCGCCAGTATTGCCGCTGCTCATAGGTTCTGGTGGATTATTTCCTGTATCGAGTTTAACGCCTAACTTATCAAGCAGCCATTTTCCTGCGGTACTGCCTACATACTTCAATGCTTCAACAATAGGCTTTAAAACCATCCATATTGCAGCTAAAACAGGCATAGCTATTGCACCCAGCAAAGTAAAGAATTTACCGGCTAACTGTAAACCTGTACAAACCATGTTAATTGCAACTACTACAACATCAATAAGCACACTGCCTAATCTTGAAAGTATCGGCCATGCAGTTTCAAACATCTGCCAAAATGTCTGTATTAAAGCAATAACAGTTGCTATAACCGGGTCTATCGCAGTTACAAGCGTCATAAATCCGGCTTGTATCATCGGCATATTTGCTGTTGCCCAGGCAGATATCTGGTTAAACAACGGTGTAAGCTGCGCAATAATGCCACGGCAATAATCAATAACGCCGCCCGCCTGTGTAAAGCCATTTACAACTGTTGTAATCATACCTGCTAAATAATTACCTATATTTTCAAGCACACTGGCAAACTGTTCGGATAGCGGTATCATATTTTGCAGCGTAGGCATCATAGCTTCCAGCATTTTTAAACCTCCAGCCTGCAATCCGCTTTCTAAATTGCCTGTAATAGTAGACAACAACCCTGCGCCGCTTGTAGATAATTTTTGAGCGCCACCGTTATAAAAACTTTGTAATGTTCGCCCTTTGCTATCTTTCATAGCAAATAAATTGCCGCCGGCATTTTTAAAATCATCAGCAGACATTTTAAAACCGAACTCTTTAAGGCGTTCCATTTCGCCGACATTCGCATCGGCCAGTGCTTCCATAGCGTCCATAACCGTTTTGCCCGGGTTAAGTGCCGCCATATCTTCTGCCAGTTCAACAAATTCCATTGCCTTTTTGGTATCACCATCGGCAACGGAAAGTGCGCGTGTACCGGCTTGCATAACTTCACCCTGTCCAAACGGTGTATAATTAGCATTTTTTTGCAGCTGCTCCATATAGTCACTCGTCATTTTATCAAGTTCAGTATCGCCTAAATCTTTATTGCTTACACCAATAAAATGCCGCATACTAATTTGCTGCTGTTGCAAATCACTGCCAAGACTTACTGCTTTTAAAGTATAACCAATACCAGAAGCAACAACGCCAATACTGCTAAGAGCCGCGCCCCATTTTGCAGTTTTACTTATTGCACCGCCAATAGAAGCAGAAGCATCTTTTATCTGCTTTGATATACCTGTAAGCCCTCTGGCAGTAAACATGATAGGAATTTTCTTTTTTACGCTATCAGTAATACCACGCAGACGGTCACGGATGCTGTTAAAGCTCTTATCAGGCTTAACACCTACCGGCATATCTTTTAATTTTTCACCTTCTTTCTTGATACGTTCTAAATCCTTAATTGCCGATTTAATTCCCGGCATTGCTTCATTAAGGACACGTATAACAATTTCAACAGAAGAATCATTCATAAAAAGCCTCCTTTCTTTAGTTTTGTATATAAAAAAGACGCTGCATTTCTGCAACGTCCTTTTTAACTAAAAGTATTCAATTAAATTGCATAATACAAAGCATAAACATCGTCACGGTTATTTATACCATGTTCTTTTAACGTAAGCTCTGCTTTTATAGCATTTTCAGTATATTCAATAATGTTTAATACTAAATTTGCCACTGCGGCATTATTTTTGGTTAAAGCATTTATTGCGTCCTGACAATCGTTTCTATCTTCCATAGCATATTTCCAACTGTCAACTGCACCATATATTTCTACATCTTTTAACAGTTCCGCAACCTTTTCTTTAGTCATCATCATGCAGCACCGCCTTCCGATAATGCCGCAAATTTGTTAATAAAGTATTGCTGCCCTTTGCCTGTTACTTTAACTGTTTTAGATACCGTAACATGCCCATCGCTATGAGTTATAGCCGTTTCTTTAATCTTAAACAACCCTAACTCCATAGCGCGCTGTGTAGGGCTATTGTAATCTGCACCATATCTTTTAATAAGATATCCGTTTTTACGCAACCATTCAAATAAACGTTTCTGCCCAATTTCATGCCCGTTTTGCTTTATCAGCTTTGCAAGGTCGCCTATTAAAATAGTTGTGTCACTTGCGCTTACGGCATCGGCAAAAATCATCTTAGGTTTTGCTTCTTCAAGCCGACGTTCTGCTTCAGCTCTTTTTAAGCGTTCCTCTTTCAAAGTAGTTGCCAGTTTAATAATAGTATCGGGGTCAGTTAATACTTCTTCAATTTTATCGTTGGTTAAATAACCACCATGTTTGCGGATAGCAGGAATAACATCGTGAGTTATCCAGCGTTTAAAAGCTTTGGCTTCCTGCTTGCGGCTTGAAAGCACAAGATTGTATAGACCAGCTTCATTGACAACATTGGTATTTCCCTGACGCCCTATGTTAAACATAGACCGTTCATCATCATCTAGTTTAGCAACGGCTTGCGAAACATTCTTTATTTCTAAAGCCTTACATACATCTGTTGCCACAAAAAATATTTCACTATTATTTTGAACAGTCCTAATTTCTCCAAATTGTTCATTTTTAAAAACTTGCACATTATTCATATAGAGTACCTCCAAATTTTACTTGAAAGCAGTTCCCCTACATGTTACAATTAACACAAAGGGAAACCTTGACTTGAAGCTGTTGTAACTGGCCAAAGTTATTATTCAACAGCTTCTTTTTTATTGCTTGTTTCAGAAAATAAATACGGATACCTTTTCTTCAAATCACTAACAACGGTATCTTCTACATACTTTGAAATTTTAATACCTTCTTTTGTGCAGTGATATTTAATCGCAGCAGCAATGTCGTCATTAAATAACGTATTTGGTCGCAACATATTTACACCTCCCTTCGTTGCTTATATTATACAAAACTGTCTTTTCGTTGTCAATATACATATATTTTGTGAAACAGTATTTTTATATACTGTTTCATGTTGTATCGTGCTGTTTTGTGTTATTTATTTTTTCTATTTTTCCTATTACACAAAAAAGAAGTTATAACTACTTTTTTATGTTATAATAAAATAAAAAATTAATAAATGGTGATAAAATGAACAGCAAAGAGAATTTACTGCATATCGGCCAAACAATAAGAATTATACGTACAATGCAAGGGCTTTCTCAAAAAGCATTAGGGAAAAAATGTAATTTAGCTGAGTCCCAAATCGGAGCCTATGAAAGAGGTCAAATAAATATAACCATTAGTACACTAAGCTCTATAATAGATGCTTTAGGTATATCTTTTATTACATTTATTGAAACATTGCAAACTACATACTTTGATTCATCAGAATATAAGGATTTTAAAATGAGATATTACATTGAAACTCTCAAAGGCGCTGATATTGAAATAAAATTAGATGATGACAAAGTTATACTAACATTTAATTCATTTCAAAAAGTTTTGCCTATTTCGGAATTTTACTCTTGGGCTGAAAATGTTTTGAATAAAACCAGTAAATTAACAGATACAGTTATGGCTAATTCAATACAAGCTGAATTATTTAACATCTAAAATAGACTCCCTAAACTAAGGGAGTCTATTTTTTATAGCATCGCTTTCAGACTTCATAAGCCATTCAGTCGCATAATAAAGTGCATCTCTGTCCTCTTGGTCTAAGTTCAGCCATTCTTCATAAGTTACAGCACGGCCATACCTGCTTATTTGGATAAATCGGTAGAGGTCGCATTCTCGAGCAAAAAACTTGCCTGCTCTTTAGCTTTATCTTTCTTTTCATCAGTCATACCAAACATTTCATCATAAACATAAAAATAATAGTCAAAATCTGTACCGTCCATTCTTTCAAGGGTACGTTTATAATCAACATCAGGCGCTGCACCGTCAATTTCTACAATGCATTTTGCCGCCGTATACTGCGATACTAAAAGCAAATTACTGATATTATCTGTTGTCATTTTAACTTGTTTAGTAACAAAAACCTTGTCGCTGCCTTTCGGACGTCTAAATTTAATAACTTTACCGCTGGGTAATTCTAACGGTCCATAAATAATCTGTTCTGCCATAGTTCAAACCTCCAATAATAAAAATAGGCGGCAAAATGCCGCCATAATTTACGCCTGCGAAATGCCCTCCGCTTTAAAGGATAAATCTTTTTTTACTACTTCTGCGCCTGCCGTAATATACAACGCCAGTTCGTTAAACACAGCCTGTTCAACACGAATTCTACCGTCATATCCTTTGTTGCTGTTTTTAAGTGTAGTTTCGATGGTAAAGCGAGGGCTTTGTGGGATAGCTTCACCCCTGCGGATAGTACCGCTACCCATAATGCGCTGAATAACATCAACATGCAGCATACCGCGCGTTAATTTACCTTCGATGCCAATCTGTCCGTCAAGCTGACGCGGAATACGCTCGCCAGTTTCAAGGTATTCTTGCAACTCGTTTGTTACAGTAATTTCAGCTTCCTGATATTGGCCGACAAGCTCCGGTCCATTTTCGCCGATAATAGATATTGTTACATCATAGCCCTGCAACGGGTCACTCATTATTTATACCTCCCTTCTTATGCAGCGTCATCTTCGCTAAGTTCGCGCTTCATGCGCAGCACAATAAAGTCAGCCGGATAAAGCGGCAACCACCTAACGATAGCCGTTAAAATGCGCGCCTGAATGTTTTCCGGCGGATTAGTTTGGCTGTTGCACAAGGTCTTTTTATAGCCACGGATATATCCGAGGTTCTTCTGTACCTGCAAATAAGCGTCACACTGTGCAGCAATGTTATTCCACAGCGGCGTATCATGCGGCTCGCTGATTGCCCACTGCATGGCGTTCCACAGTTCCATATTCATTTTATCCTGCTGGCGGCGGATACAAATTTGCGACCATGCGCTGTCACTGGAAAGCGTCAAGCCGTTGCGTACCCTAAAACCGCGATTAGGCACAAGCGTAATCGGGCAAATACGTGCCTGCGTAAGCACTTTAACCTGCGCGTAGGTATAATCCCCGCGAGTAGATAAAATGCCCTGAACCTGCTTATTAGAGGGCGACTGATGCGGATTAAGCACTGATAAAATACCGGCAATATAACCGTCAGGCGCTACATATTCACCTTCCAAATCTTCAGGTTCTACCCACGGATAAGCAAATACGCCACGGTCGCTATCCAGTGTTTTCGTCTGCCCAATCGCACTATCAACAGATAACTTATCCTGAGTATTTAAAATAGCAATACGCAAGCCTTCTTCAATGTCGCAGTTTTCAGCGAAAGTAAGCAGCGCAGAACGTACTTTATCACTCGTCTGCTGTGCACAAAGTACAATTCCGCACTGTATAGGCTCCAGCACTTTAAGCCCGGTACGGTCGCCGGTGCTGCTGTCGATAGCGCCGATATAATCATCGTCATCTACTTCTGCTCCATCACTGCCACCGGCAAGGCTTTTGGCGCCTTCGGTAGCATCCGGCAATCCGCTGGCATTTTCCGCAAGCGTAAGTGTTACATATTTCGGTACAATATCCGCGATTTTTTCAAGCGTAAGTTCCCGGAATTTTTCAACACTGTTTCTAAAGGTAATCGTGAGGTCAAAAGTAGAAGCTTCTGCATCTTTGTCTACCTCTACTTTAATTTCATTTCCCCAAGTACCTTCGGATGTTGCTTCTACCGTTAAATAGGTAGTACTGCTTTGCATAAGTGCCAAAGTTGCTTTTTTAGCACCTTCGCCTACGATACGCACAATTCGCAAATCGTTTGCACCCTGACGAAGCGCACCGATGGCACTAAGATAGCCGGTTAAACCTTTTACGTAACTGCCAAAAGTATTGACAAGCTGGTCCTCATCGCCGATAGTGGTTGCAAAATTTACAGGCCCACGCTCGAAGGTACCTACAATGCCAATACCGGCCAGCGACATTTGGTCTGTTGGCCTTGTGCCGACATCGCTTTCATCAATCTGCACGGACGGCACAATAAATTCCATTGCCATGTATTACTCCCCCTTTTTAGATTTTGCTGCTGGCTTTTCTTCTTTATCCGGCGCAATATCTGCTTTGATAGTTAAAACCGTAGGAACTTTGCTTGGACGCTGACGGTCAAGCCAGAATTTAACTTGTAAAAAAATAACCGACCCTGCAGGTTTTGACCTGTCAAAATCGGTTAAAAATTTAACTTTTGTAATTTTGCTACTGCCGGTTACGATGGTTGGTGCTTCCGTAAGCAGATAGCGGATGCGCTCGGTCAGCATAACGATAATTTCTTCGCCCGCTTCTTCGTACTGTTCCAGCTTCTGCCACGGTACTGACAAGTAAATACCCCAGGTGCCATAGCATTCGTCCTTGTCCTGCGTATATTCTTTGCAGTCAATTTCATGGCATCCTACGTTTACTTCGGCGTCTTTACCAGTAGCCGGCACGCCTGCGATAGCGTTGTAGTTATCAATAACACTTTTAATAAGGTCATCGTTTTGCAGGCGGGTCAGAATTTCTTTTGTGATTTTGTAAATCAAGCGCGTTTCACCTCCACGCTAAACAATTTTTTATAACTGCTGGTGCTGCCCGTGCCGCCGTCCACCGTTGTGCCGTTAGCACTTATTAAAAAGTCGGCACCGGTAATTTGTTTTAGCAGACGGTCAACCTCGCCCTGATATACTTGCAGTTTAGCATAATAAATATCAGTATCAGCATATCCTTCATGCGCCACAGGGTCGCGCCCCATATACTCACGGCATACGCAGATATAGGCATAGGCAACGCCTAAACGCTTAACCATATAACTTAACGGCTCGGCGATTTTGTCCTTGCTAACGCCAAATCTCGCAGCGATGGCACGGATATACTGTTCGGCTTCTTCAATGTGATTTTCCGTTATCGGCAAAACCTCATCATTAAAATCTTTTACCTCAAGCATTTTTACCCCCTCGCGGCTTCGCTTACATGCCTCTGGAATATGCGAATAATTGTCCGGTGGTTTTTGTTAAAGGCATTGTATAAAAACGGGTCAGGCTTAATGCCGCGTATCTGATGACCACGGCTATATGCAAAACCATTTTTGGCAACCCAGCGCAGGGCATATTTTGCTTTTGGGCGCACATTATACGCCCTGCCACTGCGGCCATAAACGCCGGTACCTTCATGCTGGTAGATACCGTAAGGCACCTTTTTATCCAGCATGACTTTACCTTCGTTTTTTGTTATTTCCGTTGCTATGCCTTCAGGTTCCAATTTGCCGGTGCGAGATGTATATTCATGTTCCTGCTGGGCTGTTGTTTTAACCAATTCTGTGGCTTCTTTCAGTGACCGGTTTACAGCTTTTTCAATTTGTACCGGCAATACTTTTTCAACGTGCCGCAGGACTTTTTCCATGTCAATCTCTACCGACAGCATTAGGCTACATTCGCAATGAATACAGTTTCGGAGCTTTCAAAGGACGGAAGCATAATTGCAGATACGATGGTTTTTGCATTTACCGGGTGGATTTCTTTGTAAGTGGTAATTGCAACGCCGGTTTTAACGATAGATACGCTTGCGCCGTTCTGACCGGTCATCAGGTCTGCTTCTTCCGGCGTAGTGCCGAACCAGGTATTACCGAGATTACCGGGTGGCAGCAAGGTAAATACATTATCCGGGAAGAACTGCTGGCTCTCGCCACCTGCTACAATCAGGTATTTTTTAGTGTAAACAGATACCTGCAAGCGGAATTTTTCATTGAACCAGTTTTTAAGCTGGGCATCAGTAATCGGCGTGGAAGCAGTCAACAACGGCTTCAATTCCGTAAGAATTTCAGTATTCTTTTTCAGGTAATTGAAAGTTTTACGGCTGCAAATAGCGCGGGTCGGACGCACGCCAGTATCACTTTCGATAATGTCAATCCAGCTTTCGATTTGTTCAGTAACAGGTGCGGCGGCGTTGCTCCATGCGTTAGTGCTGGTAAGTTTGGCTTGAATATGTTTAGTATTAAATTTGTAGTCAAAATCATGGTGCAATCCGGTTTTATCTACAATAGAAATTTTACCGGTAGAAAGCAACTGCATACGCATACGTTCAGCATCTACATCAACACCTGCAACAAGGTTGTTGGCATCATCATAAATTTTCTGTACAGCGGTTTTAACGGAAGAATCCATATTTGCCGCCATAAAGGTAAGCAGGTTTTGGCGTTCTTCTTCGCCGATACGTATAGCTTCACGGAAGAATGGCATTTTAGTTTCGCTAATAGTCAAGCCCATGCGGTCACGGAGAGGCGCCTTAGCGTCAAATGCGCCGTTAGCCAACGCTACCGGCAGGCTGCTATGGGTTTTAATCCATTTCAGGTCAATGCCGACTTTTTTCTTTGCCGGGAACAACAGTTCACCGAGGTAAGGGATTTGGTTGCTCCCCAATTCGTTAACATAGGCGGCAATAACAGGGGCATTGACATAATCAAAAATTGTTTTAGGCATTATTTACTCCTCCTCTTATTCATCATCTTTGGTGCCGATAAAGGTAATTTGTTTCAGCGCTGTAATCATAGTTGCAGTGGGTGCTTCGGGCAGCTTTGTTACATCAATAAAGCCGTGAATAATCAGTGCGCCAATTTCCGGTCCACCGGTTACATCCACATCATTCATCAATACACCTTCTGCGGCAACAGCGGTAACCAGCGGTTCGCTTTGTCCATCAACAGATTTTTTTGCCGCTTGGCTACGGTCAGCAATTACACCACCGCCTAAAATAGTGCCAGCAGGCACAATCTTTCTGCCGTCAGCGTCTGCGGTTACATCAGTATCACCTACCATAATGGGAATTGCCACATAGTGGTCAGGGATAGCAAGAATTGTTTTCGGGGTAGTCAGTTCAGTTTCTTTAAAATACATAGTTTTTACCTCCTTACTCAAAATATGCGCCAAGCGCTTTATCATCAGGCTGGCCACCTTTGGCTTCCTTAGCAAGCTCTTTGGCAAAATCGGACATATCGCCGTCTTTGCCACCGGCACCGCCAGTGCCGCCGCCAGCGCCACCCTTCTGAACATTTTTTACAAAGGTCGGATTCTTATCTAACCAGTCTTTGATACCTTCTTCAATCGTTGCGCCGTCATCTCCGTAGGTCAGCGTTTCATCATCGTTTACTTTTACGTTGCCACGGAACATGGGCAGCATAGTCGATGCGTCAATAGCATTGTTTTTGTTAAGTGCTTCCAGCAGGGCAGTGTCTACCATGCTGCGGTGACGTTTTTCGCGTTCTTCGGAGTTTTTAGTGTTAAGGTCTGCAATCTGTTTCTCAAGACGCTTAATTTTGCGTTCAGCGGCGGCGTTATCTCCTGTTCCACCTTTTGCCTTTAAAGCGTCAACAACAGCAGCCTGCAAATCCTCTGCATCTTCATCAACGCCCAGCACATCGGCGAACACTGCAATCTTTTCTTCCAGCGGCTTAACTTTGCCCTCGGCATCTTTTACCTTCGTATTCAGCGTGCGGATGTTCTTTTCTTTAGCCTTGATATCTTCATCTTTAGCTTTAATAACTGCTTCCAACGCTTTTGCAACCGGACCGCCGTCCTGTGTTTTGTTTAAAAATGCGTAAATTTCTTCAATGTTCATAATTTACTCCTTCCGGATTTTATTTTGGGTATAAAAAAGCCGCTTTAACAGCGGCGTTATACAATCAACTTCTTCACCCCCTTAAAATCGGGCAGTAAAAAAGACGCTACATTTCTGTAACGTCTTTAAATACTATTATTTTAAAGCAGGATATAATTCTAATTTAACATCCTGCAAACAACTACAACTCCACGCCATTCTTGCAAATACTTCAACGGCTGTTTTTAAAACGCCTTCATGCTCCGGCAAAGTACGCGATACTGTTAAATCTTTAAACATATCATTGGCAACAGTTAAATAAGCTTGTACGGCGGCATACTGTTTCATATACTCTGCGTTATCGCATGGTTTAACATATTTTATTTCAGATTGTTCAATAAGCGATATTTGCTTTGGTTTTTGGCGCTCGCGTAATATTGCTTCCATTTCGTTAAAGGCGTTAATGTAGGCGATTTTCCACGCAAGAGCTTTAGCACCAGTAAATCCCATTGTCAGTAACGAAAAACCGTCTCGATTCATTAAATACATAACGTATGATTTCCCTGTTCCTGCTTTATATGTAGTTTCTTTAAAAAATTTTAAAAGGTAATTTTGTATTTCTTTATCGTGATTATCAGAACTCAAATTTGAGTTTTGATTTAAAATGTTTTTTATATCTCTGACTACATTACAATGCTTTTTGCCAAATTTTTCAGCTACTTGTTTACTACTGACAACTACCTGATTATTTTTCACCATTACTAAATTTTTCAACATTTATACCATTCCTTTCATTTTGCCCCAAAGAATGATATAATAAATTTATCAATCCTTCGGGATTGCCTGTATAGATAGACGTTTTGATTCGTAGTCGGGCGTCTATCTATTTTTCATTTTCAGCCAAAACTTTTTCAATACCTTGCCGTATTACTTCACCTTTAGAAACATTATTGAGTTCACAATATTTTTCTAATCGAGTATTTAATTCAGCATTTATTCTTGTTGATAACTTTATAGAATTAGGATTGTCAAGTTTTGGTCTGCCTATTCGCGGGCTCATCTTTTTCACCTCACTTTATGCCGTACATTTATTATATTTTATGTACGGCATAAAGTCAAGTATTTTACAATAAAAAACGCCTATGTAAAAACATAAGCGCGGCTAATCTTTAAGTTTTTCTAATTCAGCATTTATCTTTTTTACTTTTTCCCAAAATGTTCGCATGAGTTCTTTTTGCTCTCTTAAATAAGGGCACTGGCTATCTAACCCACCAGTTCCATATTTTTCTTCCCATTCTAATATTTTATCTACAACTTTGCTATATTCTTTTTTATGTTCATTGTATAATTGCTCTTTTTGGGCAATCAACTCATCTTTTTTATTCACGAGAAATTCTCCTATAATAATATTTATATTTCTTAGCCAAAATATTATTTATTTCATGGAAGCCATCCTCATCAATATCAAAATCTACGCCGTAATCTCCAAACCGAGATTTATCTAAAACTTCCATATAGGCTATAGTGTTAAAATCAATAGCGATATTGTTAGTATTCCCAAACAAAGTATTTTGATTAGTTACAATTTCGTAAATATACTTTTCATCAACACCTCTAAGCCTATTAAGTTTATAATTTAAAACCTCTTTTATGTCAAAATGACTAAAAGAATAGTGTGTTTCTTTTATCGGATGGTTATGCGTAACGGTTGCCCCTTCGAGTTCTTTTTCTCCAATGTTACGAAAGTTAACACTTGCTTCTTCACCAACAACGCTAAATACCTTACCTTCTTTGGTAATAATTATAGCAGTTTCATGGTCAAGTTTCACCATTTCATTTTCGTATTTTTCCAGTGTTTCATCAACCTTATCTAATGCGACCTTATCAACATACACTGGCTCGCTGATTTTACCACTGAAAGCCTTACTGGTAAAATCATCTGCTCCCAGTCTTACAACAGCAGGCTTTGTTTTATGCACCAGCTTCTGCCAGTCCTCGCCTGCATTGTACCGCGCCGTGCCTTCCTTACCAAACAGCAGTTGCTTTTGTACAGCGCTGCGGCTGTTGATATATTCGCGCGCTTTTTCCGGCTTCCATTCACCCTTTAACTGCCATTTAAAAACCTTGCCATAATAGCACATGCAGTGCGGATGTACCGGTATTTCCGGTTGTCTACCCTTTGGCCATATACCTTTACCAAACCCAAAATCGCCATTGGCATAAACATCGCAAATATCATAAGGCTTTCTTTTATGTGCTGATGACAGTGTGTATTTAAAGCCGGCAACATCGTCATCACTATCGCTGTCAGCCATATAACCTTCATACCACGCGCGGGCGGACTCTGTCCTGGCGATGCGTTCGGCATAATACCGGCTTTTTTCCTGCACCGCCGTCCACAACGCTTTATCAACGGCTTCGGTTTCCAGCTTTGCGCAGGCTTCAACAAGGTCTTTATATGCCCTTTTCAAAGCCTTGGTTGTCAGCCTGTCCGGATTTTTTAACTTCTGCGCCGCCTGCAACACGCCCAGTTTACTTAGTTCTGACGCATCGCCCTGCACAGCTAAACGCGCCTGCCGCACCAGCTTTTTAAGATACTCCGGCAAATCAGCAGGTTTAATTACTGCTTTGCCGCTGTTATAGCCATCGTACAGCTTGCGCGCCATATCAATAACGCTGTCGCTATTATTAACGCTGGCCGTTACCGTGCTGATGATATTCTGCCGCAAGACTTTATCAACGCCGTGCAGGCGTTCCGACAGTTTCATGCCATCAGCGGACCACGGCTTTTTCATAAGCACCTTTTTAATCTCGGCTTTAGCTTCCGCTGTTACCTGTTCCGGCCGCAATCCAAAACCAGCTATGGCACTGGCTACCACAGCGGCGGCGATAAGTTCAGTGTTATGGCTGTCAAAGTCCAAATCCTCAAGCACTTTTTGCACGGCGTCACGGATATCCATACCCTTTTCCATTTCAAACTTTACGGCGGCAATAACATCATCGCCAAAAGCCTTAAATGCCGTGGTATACTCTGCTATTATCTCCCGGACTTTATCTGCAAATTCTTTATCGGCGGCCATTATTCAACACCGCCGTCATCTCCGGCGTTATTGGTTGGTTCGGCGTGGTTAGCATCAACCGCCTGCTGGTCGATATCATCAATAACCGCCTGTATTTCCTCATCGTCCATATCAGACAGCAACATTTTTGCAGCTTTCTTTTTGACCGCAGTGTCAAATTTACCACCGACCGCCCAGCTGAGGGCATCGGTAATTTTATCCAGTTCGCTGCTTATATCAACAACGCCAAAATTGCGGCTATACTGAACATTAACTCCAAGTTCTTTGCCAATATAATTACCAAAAATAACGGCAATCTGCTGTTCTGTTTCCTCACAATTTTGTGCAAAATCGCTAAGGCTTTGCATCATAGTTTTATTATCCCATTCTTTAGCTATACCGCTCTGCTGGCTCTGTACACCTGTAACTCCCGCACGGTCTGCCATGCGATAGATTTCTTCAATCAGCATTTTAAGCTCCGTGTGCAGCATTTCAGACGGCCCGTTATCGGGAGTAATAAACGCAGGCGCATTGTTACCGGCATACAACAGCATATTATTTGTGCCGATGTTAATGCTTGCGTAATTATCAGGGTTAGGGTCATCAGAACTCATTTGATACACCAACACGCTGAACGCCTGGTTGCGGTTGCGCTCGCGCAGTTCAGAACAGGCGTTATAGATTGCAAGGTTTACGCGGGCAATCTGGTAAAAATCGCTAAATGGTTTGAGCCTATCACCCATATCATCTTCCACTGCCGCACCTAACAATGGCACCACCGGCACAACGCCTGCACTGTTTATACCGCTTTCTGTTCCACCTTTTCGCGTAACCTGCCACATTTCTTTGGTCCACGTCCAGCTTTCGGTGATGTCCGATTTTGACATGTTTACTACTTCGGTGTATGTAATATCGTACCTGACAAGGGTTAAATTACCGTATTTATCAAGCGCATATTCTTTAACGTCCTGCGGCTTAACGGTATACAGATAAGGATATTTACGCTCCGCCAACGCCTGCGCCTTATTGGCCGGTAAATCCTTATAATTTTCGACAACAATAAACATCGCGCCGTATATTTTCGCCTGTTTGGCAGCTTTTTTCATAAAAGTATCCATGGAAGTATTCTTGCCATCTACATTCTTTAAAAAAGCTGTCCAGTAAGCATCATCAAGCGCAGAAGTACGAGCCGGTGGGTCATCAAACAGCGGGTTTACAGCTGCATTGATACATGGTTTAACATAATTCAAAAAATACGCCACACGCTGGCGGTTTACATAGTTTTCGGCAGACTCGCGCGGGTGCTTAACCAAATAATTAGCGCTGTAATATCCGCCGTTACCAAAATAGCTATCGTGCATAAAAGTATAAGGGTAAGTATTTACAACACCGGCAACAACGCCGCCAGCACTTGCAGCCAACTCCTGTTCCTTGCCCATTTAAACCTCCTATTCTACATGACGGCCATAACCGCCATAATTACCTTTAATATCTGCTACATCATAATCGTCTAATCCATACCACACCGCTGAAAATGTATGCGGGTCAATGTTAAATTCATCAGGTATGATATTATCGCTTCGGTCCAACGCATAAGTCAGTTCCGCCATTTCTTTTATGCAGTTTTTGCACTTTTCACTGCAATAAATATGCCGGAACCGTTTTACCTTGCGCGTATATGCCAGCCTACTTCCTGCAAATTTACGTGCACCACTGATTCTATATCCGCTTTTTCTAAAATAGCTTATTGCCTTCGGATCTTCTGGGTCAGCCTTAATATAATCAGCCCTAAAAGCCATAAAATCAGGGTCATGTGCTGTTTCATCATCAGTCATGCGGTTTTTATAATATTCATCAAAAATGTACAGCGTTTTATTCGCGTCATCTATGGCCATACGCACAACTGCGTTATAACTATCCTCAAAGCCAAAGTCCATGCCGGTACGGTACCAGCGCTGCGATATGCCACCGACCTGCGCCATAATTACATCATGCGGCAAAACATCAAATTGCGGCAGCACTTTACGGCCGTTAACACCAAACCTTCCCTGTCGCGCAACACGGTACAGGTCCGGGTCATAGTTTTTCATGTTGTCCAATTCTTCAATATAGCCAGCCGGAAGGAAATAATTATCATCGGCCACGCTGTGATGGTAAAAAGTGTTATTTACCACAAACTGGCGTTGCGCATAAAAAACATCCTCACGGATGCCCGGCATTACAAAAAAGTGCTGGAATACCCAGTTATTTTTATCTATTGGATTTGTAGATAAAATAAAATGCAGTGACAAAGAAGGATGACGCACACGGCCAAGCAGTTCTTTAAACGCTGCATAACTTATTTCACTGGCTTCCTCAATCCATATAATTGATACACCGTTGATAGATTTTAACTTTTTCGGCTTATCCAGCCCTTTAAATATAATCTGCGAGCCGTTGGCAAAGGTTATACGCATCGGGCTAACGGTGTATTTAACCACATTTTCTTCCAGTCCAAGGTCATCTATAATCTCTACCAGTAACGAAAAACAACTGTCACGGATAGTATCGAACACTTGACGCACAACCAATACCTTGCGCTTTTCTTCCAAGCATTTAAGTATTAGCTTCAAGGCAATATGATAGCTTTTACTGCTTCCGTACCCCCCGCAAAGTAGATAAAACTTGCAGTTCCAGTCAAAAATAAAATCCTCAAAGTGCGGGTTTACTGCTTTGTCAACTTCATTATCCATTAACTCCCCGCCCTTCTAATTCTGATTGTAAGCGGCCGTTCTGACCAATCCTTTAACTGCCGTGCTTCCCTTATCGCGCCAAGTTCTGCCAGCGCCTTTGTTTTGGCGTTAGCTATCAGCGTCAGCTCGCGCTCCACCGCCAAAATATACGGAAGGTTGCTTTTCATTTTTCTTGTAGTTTTCTCCCTATTGTAAGCATCAATTACTGTTACCGTTGATTCTTCAAGGACCGTTTCTTTTTGCAGTTCATCAAGCTGCGCCATCAGGCGGCTTTCCCGCAAAATCAAACGCTTAATATCAGTTATCAGCGTTTTCTCCTCATCAACCAGTAAATCATCAAGCATTTCAAGTTCTTCATCGGTTAGATTAGTCTTGCGAATATTATCCAGCACAAAGCGTTTTTTATTATTGCGATGCGTACCCTTCGGCGGTTTCTGGGCATCTTCAAATCTGTTATGCGTGACAGGCAATTTTCGCTTGGGCGGCGTAAAGGTTTTAACCGGCACTGGCGCGTGCTCAGCAGGCTTTTCAACTTCATCTGTATTTTCGCCTTCTGTCACACCGCCATTATTCTTCGCATCATCTGTCACATTTTCTGTCACGTCATCTGTCACGCCGTCAGAGTTTTTTTTATTTTGCTGTTCTTTCAGCTTTTGCTCCCAGTTATCCCGGCGTTTCCATTGACGCACAGCGTCAGGCTTTACTCCTAATCGGTCAGCAATATCACGTATTGGTATTCGCCCTCCGGATTGTAGCCATATTCGCATGGCCTGTTTTCTTTTATCCGGTTGCTCCAATGGCATACTCTCCTTTCCGGTTGAATTTAGGCATAAAAAATACCACCTACTTTACATAGGTGGTAAAACTTATAATTTTTGCATTTTAATTATATCATACTTTGCTATGACATGTCTTTGACAACTTTTTGACAAGCGATTTCAGATTTTTAATCCAAAATTTATTTGCTGTTATCTTTTATTGCTATCTTCACTATAAAAATTGTTAAGTTCATTAATAATAAATTTTAGCTTTGCAAATCCATCTTTTGCCGATAATATCCTGTCGGTGATAATATTTACATAATCTTTTATATTTTCAGGAAAAACCATCTCATTATCATCTGTTACCGGTTCTGAAAAAATTTCCTCGTTAAATTCTTGTTTATAAGTTTTTTTAATTGATTCTAATATTGTTTCATCATCAGTATTATCCAATATATTGTTTTGCTGCTTAAATAAAATTATTAAAGCCATTATATCGCTTTTAGTTAAATGATTATTACATTTAACGTATTGAATAAAAGCATTTTTGTCCTCTACAATTTTTATATCTTTAAAAAAGCTGTCTTTTTTTACAACAGACTTCCACTTTGTAGATTCTGTTATAATGCTATGCGCTGTTACAACCGCATCTTTACCAGCTTCGTTAAAAATTTCACTAATAAAATCTGTTACCTTTTTATCTACTTCTTTTACAGTATCATTTTTTATGTTTTCTTGCGGTAAAACCAAATCATAACCAATTCTTCTGCCATCCTTAAAAGAATTAGTTATAAAAATGTTATGTACGTATGCCATCTTTTTGTTTCTCCCATTCTTTTAACTGCGTAATATAATCACGTTTATATTGTTCGTGTAGTTCAACGTTTCTTTTTTCATCGCATTCATGCCATATCTGCATTTCCCATTGAAAATGGCCCGGGGCTGACCTAACATAAACATGTCTTGCTTTATATCCTACTACTTTGTCAGCATCAGTAATTTTTATTTTATCTTTAAATTCATCACGTAAATATTGGCTTAGCTTTTCAAAATCTACGTCATTTTTTATAATAACCCTTGCCCCAAAAATATCATTTAAACATTTATTAAAAATGACTTCACCATGTAATTTGCCTGACATATAATTTTTTACCTTCTGGTCCATTGAAAGCATTTCTTTTATTCTTGTTCTCGAAACACCGCAAGTGGTTAATACTTTATTTAAATAAGGTGCATTAAATAAGAGAGTGTTTCTATAATCAAAAATATATTCAAGAATATCTAAATTATAGTCTTTTACTTTTATTCTGTTAAAATTAAACTTCTCTTTTGAACTTCTATCCAATTTGTCAAACCATAAGCCTTCTATTAAAGAATGTAGTCCTATAAACTCATCAAGCTGAACTTTTACTATATCCAAAACTTATAACCTACTTTACCTATTATCATTTGCTTTTAGTATATCATAAAAATCAAGAGGTGTAATACATAAAAAGCCGGAAGTCATACCTCCGGCTTTTTTAAGTCCATTATTTTTTATAGCCGTTACTCCAATGCAGGGAAAATTTGTAATTTAATTTTTGCTAAATTACTGCACCTGTAACCAGCCTGCCAAAGTACATCTTGCGCTATTTCTAATAAAGCTTTGTGTTCGCTTTTAAGCCTTTCCTGCGCCATGTTATCTACAAGCGTTTGCGCCGTTGTTATATAAGCCTTTACTTCTGCCAGCTTCGTCATATATTCAGCGCTGTTTTGCGGGCGTACAAATTCGTTTTCTTTTGGCTGTTCTATCAAAGTTACCTGCTTTGGCTTTTGCATTTTACGAAGCTTTGCTTCCATTTCATCAAATGCGTTAATATACGCAATTTTCATTTCAATAGCCGTTTTTCCATTAAAGCCCATAACTAAAAGCATAAAACCATTGCGGTTCATCAAATACTCAATATTAGATTTTCCACTGCTATCTTTATATGAGCGTTGCTTAAACCACTGAGCCGATTTTTCGGCTGAGTTAATTAAGTGCTTAATTGAAGCTAAAACGTGCTTGTGCATCTTGTTAAAACTCTCGGCAACTTTTCTGCTTGAAACTACTACTTGTTTGTTCTGAATTACTACCAAATTATCCATTGTAACTTCTCCTTCCATTTGAAAGAAGCATACCTTTATGTTACAATATTTCATAGAGGCGTTAGCTTCTACACAATAGGCTGGTATGCGTACTTTCCACGGTGGCAACCAGTCTATTTTCATTTTTTTAGCTTTCTGATACCAATACGAACGGCATCAGTTTTAGATACATTATTTTTTTTGCAATAATCATTTAATATATTGCTACATTCTGCATCTAATCGTACTGTAATCCGTTCCTCTTTAGGGTTATCAGTAGGCCTACCTACTTTGGCAGCCATATTTATACCTCCTTTATTTTGTCTGCCATAATTATTTTAATATTTCGTCAGACAAAAGTCAAGTAAAAAAACACTTAACGCAATTCTGCGTTAAGTTAATCAGCTTATTTATTGCCCTAAAAAATAACGGCTCGTGAGAGCCGCTATTTTTTTACATTCATTTATAATAACTTGGAAAATTATCTTCGTGAGAATGCACATAATACTCAAAAATTTGTTTAAAAAATTTTAAGTTTCTATTAACTACGCTTTTTAAATTTTCATAACTATATAATTTTGTTTCAAAAACACTATTATCTAAAAAAGTTGCTCCATTTTTATCTCTAAATTCTAAAGAATACGACCCTATAAAACTATCTTCTATTTCTTTACTGTATATTGCACCTCTATGCTTGATTGCATTTACAATCTTTTGGCGCAAATCATTTAATTCATTACTTTCCAATAAAAATTTTATATAAACATTTGATTGGTTCTTTTTTACATTATCTGCATTACATCGTCTTAATATTCTTTCAAAGTTATCATTTGTTAAATCTAACTTAGTAACAGTTCTATATATTTCATTCCAGAACCATTCTGCTTGTAACAGAATATCTACAAAATTATTCAACCACATTGCGGCCGTCTGCATATTAACCATTTTATTATGTTCTTTAGAAATATTATCAAGTTCTGCTACTTTATATAATTCTGCATCAATGTAATAACTTCTTGCAGCATTGTACAAATAAGCCGCTTCTGCTAATTTTATATTAGCAATTATTTTGTTTTGATTGCCTTTAAATGCTAAAACATCTTCTAATGCGTCAGTATGGTAATCAATAAAATCTCCAATATCAGCTATTATTTCTTTTACTAATTCGTCTCGTTTATTCATTTGAAACCTCGTATACAATTTATA